>Ga0214477_100654_pt1 | contig 22662 bp, 17 predicted proteins | sample M1_20Mar14CPVII9_FD_165058 | JGI IMG/M metagenome (GOLD analysis project Ga0214477, IMG submission 165058) | Marine eukaryotic communities from Monterey Bay, California, United States - M1_20Mar14CPVII9sort6BwellC16 | ecosystem: Environmental > Aquatic > Marine > Unclassified | place: USA...
TGACCTCTTTTTCCCAATCTACTATTCAACACATCCTTCAGACAGTGTATACTTACCCGGGCGCACCTCTGTCCAGCTTACTGCATTTGATAGACAAGTAGTGAATGATCAGAGAAGTCAAGACTACACAATTACAATAAACAAGGAAGACGGATGTGATTATGATAAGCTTGCTGTTACATTGGTTTGGGTAGAGCCAGGTAAGCTTTTGTTGTTGATGTTCAGGGGTATTGTCTTGGCTAGATTAGATGTTATATCTTGCTCACATCATATGAACATTTATCACCATACTCTCTCTCTCTCTTTACAGGGTCGAATCCAGGCTGTGTATCTTGTCTACTCAATGATTTAGACCTAGAAGTTGAATTTAGAAACAAGACATACTATCCAAATGGACGTAATGGACCTGATAGAGATAATAATGCAGAACGAGTGATAATAGAAGGAGTCAAGGATGGGGATGTGGCAATTATAACTGTCAGGGGATATAATCTCATGCAGAACTTTCAACATTACGCGTTGCGATTGCTTTGGAGGAGTGGCTAATCAAAATTTTGTCGACCAATGTTCAGCATTCGAGTGTGATAATTCACTACTCACGAGGAGGGCTATAATTTTAATGGCTGTTTGTATACCTCTTGCGGTTATACTTTGTTGCTGTGCTGTTGCAATGTGCCGACGAAGATCGTCCAAGAAGAGTAGAGGAGGAGATCTTACTCCTGTCGAGGTGGATAGTGCTGTGGTGTATGCTGATGAGAGAGGAGAAGAAGGCCAGAAGGAGGCAGCTTAGGCTTAATAAAACTCTGTCAAAGTCCATACTTTTATCAAGCGTACTAATGAATCTTTAAGCTCAAACTGTAGCAACGATAGGAAGCTTTCACCACTTCTCTTAGTTTATGTCTTTCTATTTCTATCTTCTCTTAATCTCCTATTAAGTTGATTCTTCCTCTGAGAAAGAAGGATATCATCCGTATCTTTAACTTCACTCATTTTGACCCCAGGCACATGCAGATTGGGAAAGATGAAACCACCCGCTAGTAATGCATCTAACAAGGACATGTCTGGATTTTGTTTCTTAAGTTGAAAGGCAAGGTTCATCCTTTCATCTCCTCCACGCCCTGCCTTCTTTCGACCTTTCTTATCTTTGACAGTAGTTCCTTTATCACTTGTTTTCTTAGTACCGACATTTGATGAGTTGCCATGCGAGCTTCTCTTCTTTTGACTTTGAGTGGTTTGTTGATTGGATGGTATGCCGAGGATACTATCGATATTAGTGGTAGCTTCTAGATGAGATACATCAGTACCGAACTTGGATTGAACGTCAGTCTTGACTCTCTTGACAACTGCCTGTGCTCCCCATTCCTCAAAACACTTGATGGAATGCTCATACACTGCATATGCCTCCGACTGATGTCCCATCTCAAACAAGTACTCTCCTGTTAATTCACTGGCAACAGCTTCCTCGTGCATGAACTTGTGCTCTCGGGCAGATTGTATAGAACTAATATAAAGTTGCCCAGCCTCTTCTAGGTTTCCTATCGTATGATTGTTCAATGCCTCGAGTAAAAGTACTTTGTTTTGCCAATTCCAATGTGAGTGTTTCGCTAACGATCTTGCTCTTGTTAATATCGATCTTCCTCTTTCAATCAATTTTGATTTCGTTGGTTCCTCAGCCTCTCGAGAACATAGAAAGTTTGTCAATCCTTCAAAGAATACCCATACAAAGAAGCGGTCGTAGAACTACCTTAGCTTCAACAAACAACTCTAATATACCAATCTCGTCTCGTAGATCGTTGAATTGACGAAAAAGGAATGAACTTACAAACTTGTGGCTCTTTTTAATCAATGACGCATCACCAATCGTCCCCATCTTGGCTAACAATTCTGCTTCGGTGGGAGGTGGGAATATTGTCAATAAGTCGAGTTCCAGAATCAAGAACACGAAGACCCTGAATTAACACAATAACTTGAGGGTACAGTAGTATAATGCCAGGAAATCTAATGGTGGTAACCGTGTGAGGAGAAGATTGACAAGAATATGATCAAGAAATAAAGAATATAAACTTACAAGCTCTGCTGTTGTATATCAGCATACATCGAACAGTCCTTAATCGCTTTTTGAAGGGAGATGAGGTTATGTCCACCAATATAGTTTAGTATAATGGATAACTGTAAGTTCCAGCTAGAAAATAGCAAGTCGCCAAGCTGTTGGCCAGCTTTATATCCCATTAAATGTGATTCGGCAATAGATTGCAGTGGTTCGTTATACCAAAAGATTGTCTGGTACACTACAAGAACAACAGCAGATTTGTATTTCAATGATGATGCATTCTTCTCAACTAGTTTGAGTGCAAGTCTGCCTAATCTGCAGCCTCCTTCGATCTGTCCTGTATATGCAAGCAACTCTCCGTAATAAGCAAAAGAGAGTGGAGCTGTCGGAGTCATTCCGTTCTTTATAGTAATATCAATCATCTTCAAAGAAACAGAGGCAATCAAATGCTGCTTATCTAAGAAATGCAAAACAAGTACAAGGTCGGCATACAACCGAAGCAACGTCGCTACCTTCTTGTCATTTGCTTGGGGCATCTTCAATAATGAATCATTAGATCTGCTTTGAAGTACTTGATTCATGGCATCAATATCAGCTTTTAGTGTACTATCTCCCATGACACGAGGAGGATCTTCTCCGAGCTCGATCAATAACTTCAATATTGATTCTCTTTGGTTAAGATACAGATATGAGCATAACAAGTGAGTTGTATGATATATGACCAGTAGCAAGATATTAGTAACAAACGACACTCACGTGCAACTCTTTGGAGTACTACTAACACAGCTGCAGTCGTTTGAGTTTTTCATCAACTCTCCTCTTGAAGAGCTAAAGCAGCGATCGACAAGCCTAGGATATGAAAAGGATATGATTAAAACAGAGTTAGATTTGAACATTGAAACACTGGGTATCTTTGCAAACATCTCGATACAGTCAACAAACAGAAAAATTAATAAGCTTACAATGTACACTGTCATCGAATGTCTTGGTATGAGCTACTAATTCTTGAACGTGAATCTTTACGTCATCTCTTTTATTCAAGACATAGGCCGACTCCGCCGCTGCATCATACAATTCAATGCTAAGGTTGTAATTTGATGTCCATTTATCATCTCCCAAGTATGAGATGCCGTGTTTGAACAGTGTAAATGCTGCTGCATAGTCAGATAAGGAGATGGAAAGTCTACCAGCTTTCAAGTTGAGCCCTGAAATGATATTCTTTTGACGTGTATCTTGAACAATATCCGGTCCACCGTGATTAATTTGAGTGATGGATGTGAAGAAGAGCTCGTTATTATCAGCCCCACTCTCGTTTAACGTGTGAGTACAAAGTGCTAGGCCATACCGCAGGTGATTGACTCGTCTATGATCTTTTGATTGTAGTTCATATGCTGTATTATGTGTTCGAGTGAGGAGTTAGTGTGAGTGTGGCAAGAAACGTACAAGTTGTATGAGCACCATCCAAACAAACAAATAATACATACCTGCTTCTTGAATCTTGTCATGAGTAAAGCGGAACATTTCACCACCCTTGATATTGGTCATGAATCCCTTCTGAGATACCTCCTTGAGTATATCAACAAAGTCAACATTCAAATCTTTTGATAAGATATCAAGCACCTCCTTTTTCACACTCGATCCTAAACACGACGCTACACCCAAGCCAAGCCGAAGACTGGAAGGTAGATCTTTCATCTCCTTTGTGAGTAGAGCAATAACCGACGAGGAGACGGGCTCTTGTTCAATCTTATCCATATCCCACGCCCATCTAGAGAGGCTTAAATCAACATAGATGTATCCCTTTCTATACAAAGATCCGAGTAGCTGCCTTAGAAACAAAGGATTGCCTCTCGTTTTATGATGTAAAATAGCCGATAGTGGACGTGTGATACGTGGACTCGAGTGAAGTGTATCAGAGACGAGAGTATTCACACTCTCGACACTCATATTCTTCAACTCTATACTTTCCATGGATACCATTGAGATTGAGCTCAACCAGAAACTGAACGGACCAGTTAAACTTTCCTCGTCATCTCGGTGACAAAAGATGAAGAATACAGATGAGCCACCCTTGGCACTGTGTATCAGATATCCAATCAAGTGAAGTGATGCATCATCTCCAAACTGTAAGTCGTCTATGAACAGTGATATAGGCCGCTTTGAATTCGATGATATGACCCTCAATAGCTCACCGAATAGATACCTCATACTAACCGCAGCGTCGATACAAGTACTAAAAGTTTCTAATTGATGACTATACGAAGGCATAAGCTTGATAAGGCTGGGCACAACTCCGGCTAGAAGACTTGCTTGATTACCTAGACGATTCACTAGCTCTTTTTCTACTAGCTCCAACTCGTCAGGAGATAACCCTTCAGCAGCAAACAGCCCGCATAATGTATTAAATAAACCCCCAATCGTTGCCAATGGCTGATTATTCATCTCGTTCTGTTCAAACTTTGCAGAACAGAAGTGACCATTGAATTGGCTTGTCAATCGTTGGGTATGTAATGCAAGCATTGATTTACCCGCCCCAGCTCCTCCAGAGATGACCACACCTTTAAATTTCTTCTCGTTGATAAACTGTTGGTATAACTCATTTAACCTCGCCTCCTCATCCTGTCTACCATAGAGCTTATTACATATTTCTAACGTCGGGAGGGAAGTACTAACTTTAAGATCATCAAGATATCTTGTTGGATCATTCATCATGAGTAATAAATCTTGTCGTAATTCAACAAAGGAAGAGTATGTCTCATCCCCACAGTAGTCACCCCTACTACAATCAAGTAAGTTTTTAACGAGGATACAGATAGAACGAGGAAGTCCCTTCCTCTCCAACTTGGCAACACAGGTATCTACCTTATCTCCAGTTTGAGAGGACGATTGGTATGTTCTCTTCTGTGGTCGATAATCAGATGTACTACTACTATCATCCAGATTAATACCACTTACGGAAGTAGACGCATTTAATGATACGTGTATATCATCATTTAACAGTGGCTCCTCTGTAGAAAATAGCTCGTATAGAATCAACCCAACAGCAAACAATCTAGACTGCATATTACACCCCGTGGAGGAGGGGTTGTCTATGTCACTGTCATTTGGACTTCTCATAATCCATACCGAGTCTATTATTATAGTTTCTTGCAATAATTCCTCATTTCTATAATTTTGTAAAAAACGAAGGTAAACATTCTTGGCATTAATACATTCGAGGGGTAATAACAGAATGTCTCCTCCTTTCTCTTTATCTATGAAGAAGATAAAGAATTCTATTAACTTTATAGCCAAAGGGAGGGCTGCTCGTATATATTCTGCAGAAGAAGATGATGTATTGTTGGTATTACCGTCACTATCAGCGGTGGCATGATACTTTAATTTTGTACTATTAATCCATTGTCGTAATGTCTGATCAGTATTATCGTTATTATTATCAAACAGCTGCCGTTGTTGTTGTTGTTGTTGTTGTTGTTGACTGTTTATATTATTATAATCATCTTGCAAGTTATTGAGCATCAGTTGTTGTTGTTGCTGCCGCTGCTCATCATAATGTTCTCCTTCTCCTATCCCAGCAATATCAATCCCAATTTCCTCCTCATTAACAATCTGATCTAATAGAGTGTCAAACTCAAACTCATCAAGCGGATGGTTACCATTTTCTCCATCTGTAGTACTACACTTATTCATATCTATCATTAGCCATGAAATCAATACTATTCTTTTATAGTATTGGTTTTACAGTCTCATCGTCCCAATAATAAGGTAGATAATTATTTATTATCACTACCCATCCTCATAGGTAGGTAATATATCAAACTAACGACCATGGAACGGAATAGAGGAAGGGTCGATAAAGGCAACTTATCAAGCACTAGCCGGCAACAAGTATCCCGTAAGTAAAACTACGATAGTACGAAAAGCTAAGTAGAGGAGGATACCCTGGCCGGTATCCCCAAAATGATTGCACGGATCAATAATTGTGTTATGGAAGATTGTTCAGTTGACAACTACATTGTTGAATGTGTTGATGAATCTCCTACTTGTGTTTATACAATGACTGTGCGGGGATTGTGCTGTGATTAAAAGAAAACTTGTAAATATGTATGATGTGAGAAGAATGAGAGTAATAGCTATTATTGGGGAGAAAAAATATGTTGGGGAAGTGATTGTAAAACGAATATGGGGTTGATAATGGGAGTGTATGTAATAAATAACTATATCAGTTTATGACGACCGAAAGATAAGGTATTAAAGGTGAATTCTACACGCCTTCTATACTTATTATAACATGAATATCTACCTATCTCGTTCCCACCCGCTCGCAGTCAGATCATTTGTAGTCTTCTCATCCGTCGGATCTTCCTCCTCTGCAACCTGATCTTCTACCACTGCTACCTCCTCTTCTTCTCCCTGACTTTGCTGCCTATCACGTTCTTCGATATACTTATCATGATCACAATCACTTTCGGCAATACCAATACGTCCATGACTATTATCAAATAGTAAGTTATGTCCCATCATTACATTACTACCCATGATAGACTGTGCACCATACTGTTCAGAGAAGTATATACGTGCGGTATATATCCCAGGTTCACTACTTGATTCTTCCATGTAGTGTTCAGGAGAAACAGCAATTACTACATCAGTCTTGGAGATGGCAGGCAGAGCTTCATCTGATGTTGTTCCTCCTCCTGTTTTACTGCCACTGGCCTCGAGGGTAAAGAGTGATCGTCTCTTATCGGTGACGAACATCTCAGGATGAGATTTTGTCATGCCGGGAGCATCACTATTGTGTAAGTTACCAAGTTCATGACCTTGCAAAACAATTAGGATGGTAGGTAATGACTTAACCTCCTCGGCAGTCCTTGGACGAGCATTATTATCATATGCTTGACCATAATCACCCACGGCCTCTTTCCAAGCTTCTTGGAATGGACCTTTCAAAGCTGATGAGAGGTAGGTATCAGTCGTTCCGCTATCCAGAATCACACCGTGAGTAGGAGATGGGCTGCCATTAAGCTTACTCTCATCGGCATTAACACGTAGAAACTTGACACTACGAGCAGCTCGACCTGTCACGGGTTCTGCGAGTGTACCACCCTTTGTCTTGATGAACATTGCCTTAATACGGACGGGATACCAGCCACCCATGGGTGATAAGTTGGCAGCATAGACCATATCAGTCTTATGCATTAACTCATCGGATCCACCGAGAGTGAATGACCCAGATCCAACGCCTTCCTTCAAATCATCGGAGAGAGGTTTTCGACTATAACATAATGAGAATTGGGATGGGTCAAAGCTATCATCTTCATCATCTTCTCGGGGAGTAACAAATCCATTCTTCTTGTAATGTTCATCAAGTTGTCTCAAGAAGGCACCCTTGCGGTTGTCCATTCCAACGATGCCATCCTCGAGTTGTGAACGGAATAGACCAGTAACCTGTTTATGATGATGATGGTGGAGGGTAAAGAAATGATTGAATGAGTTTCAGATGGCATCAAATCGATACATGAACACATATCTTATGAACAAGCAAAAGACTAACATACCTTCTCTTGACAACCAAACTTTAATCGAAAGTCCATCCAATCAAAGTCATTCTCGTCATCCTCCTTATCAGTCTCGACATAACTACCCATACCCTCACCAATACCAGCGGCAACACGTTCCTCTTTACTAACCAACGCCATATCATGCGGCCCGGCTGGATAAACAATATCATTACTCTCAATAGCCGCCCGTGACGAACCCTCGGCATATGACACTGATAATTTACATTGTCGTTCATTATTACTACCGGCTGATATAGTGCATGAACCTAACTCACATGAGATTGAATCATTTCCTCCTCGTGTACTACCAGCCTTGCATTCCTGTACTTGATACGTACTACTATCCTCTACATTGAATTCAACATCTGTATGATATTGTTCCCCGGTAGCTGGATTATCACCACAATGTACACATCCTGAACAAGGGAAGGCTGTTATACTTGATCCTGTATCAATAATGACAGTTTGACGTTGGGGAGGCGTGCCTACCCATAAATCCATGTAGTGTGTTCCATATCCTTGGTATAGTTCACCTGTTTCGTAGTTGATGTTGTCAGCAGCTTGGGTAGCAGCAGTAGCCTCTTCTTCTTCTTCATCTTCTTGAGCAGTTTCAACTAAACCCCTCCCACCACCATGCATTACATTCTCATGTCCAACATCACTAATTAACATTGGATACATCCTACGTCTTCTACTCCCCCCTGCCTTTTTTCCATCTTCTTCACCTGCGCCTTGTTTAATGACACCCTCCTGTAAATGTTTAGGAATAGGCAACTCCATCTCAATCAACTCACGTCTCATACGATGTTGTAATGCATGATGTGGTATTAATGGAAAGGTATGTAACTTTCTTCTCCTCTTTTTATTTCCATCATTTAACTTCCTCCCATTGGTAGTAGTTTGATCAGTTAACATTGTATTATTCTTATTACTTTGATCAATATACTTATCATTCCCTGTTGCCTCGTAGGGGTCTAACCCTACCGTGTGGGATCGTTCATCGGGTGTTATTAGTTGTTCATTTAATAATGTCCGTTCCACATTATTGTTATTGTTAGTGTTTGTGGCAGAGGAGGAAGGGTCATTATCTAACAATGAATTCATCAACCGTCGTAACAATCCCCCTCTCCTCTCACTGCCGCCCGCCTCGCCACCACTAATATCACCAACCCCATTGTTACCATCCACCAAACGTCGTTCAAACTCCTCCACACCCACTTTTAATTCCACAGCACCCTCCTTCAACTCAGTCTTAACCTTGGTCGTTACTAAATCAACTGAACTTTCAACTTTTGAAGATAAGTCTGTAAATTGGATTAATCCATCTAATACTAACATACCTAGGAATGATAGTGTGGCTATTAGGAGTGCATGACGTACTCTTTTTCGTTTGTGTTCTGTATTTGTTTGATTGGTATTGCTTGGTAGTGACTGTGGGTCATTATTAATCATACTATTATTGTTGTATTGTGATGAAAGGGAGGAGGGATGTGAATGACTATATCTATCTGAATTTAATACTGCATTTCGTACATTTATTGCAGAATTATTGTTATTGTTAGTAGATGATATGGAGGAGGATGTAGTAGCAGCAATAGTTTCAAGACGATTGTACTCACGTCGTTCTTGTTCAAATGTTGCTGGTCGAGTTGTAGCAAAGGGTTGTTGTTGAGTGTTCATTTGTTGATTGTTTTGGTATCCACTGCTTATGTTACTCGATTGACGAACACCGCCATTCCGACGATGATCGTCTGCTTTATTATACATTGGTGTCGGCATGGCTTATTAGACTGCTATTCATTGCAATGTTAGAGCTATTCAGTTTTAAGATTTAATCCGAAATTAATGACCCAGGACAGACAAATTTTACTTCGCATTCGGACAGTGAATCTTTGAAATGACTTTTCATATTTACAGCCCAGCCACATAAAGCTCTTAATATGTTATTATCAAACAGGAAATGTATCATACGATGCTCTACAACAACATCAAGTTATGATATTGGGGGTCGCTACACTACTACTACTATGTAAAATTGTATTTTTTCGAGTACCTACTTCTAGATGCTTTGATATGAGAGACTCTGTATTCGTACTAAATCAATTCATGTCAGGTCTAGATATAGGTTCTTAGCTTTCTGTAGAGCCATTGGACAATGTTTAACGATGTCTAGTCGTCGAGAAATGTACCCGGTAATAACCGAGTGGGATAAAGTAAAAGTCGTCGTCATATCAGTAATAGGGCTAGAACTAATTCCAAAGACTGAACATATCCTATTACACCAAGTCTAGTAGAACACATTAGAGTGTTAGGGTGAAGAAGACTTATTGTTAATAGTTCAAATGGTGCTGGTCCCCACAGAAATCATGTGTAATCGCTAATTTTATTCGAACGTCAAATTAATTGAGCCCAAAACCACAACTTAGATACATACTCTCTCTTCAAAGCGTGACGCCACTAATCTCTCCAGGACCAACCTCCGTAGTGACGCGGGTGTCGATAGTAGAGTGAGTTTCTATATTTTTATATTTTTATGTGCGCGGCAGTGTGGCAAAATAAGATCTCTCATTAGTTTCAAAGTTGATATCAACTTTTTTGCAATGAAAATGACACATAATCTTGGGATATGTTTATTTGTGTATTGTATGAAATGCTTATTGATTATCATATTCAGTCTAGTGCTCTCGGTATCCTTTATACTCACCGCCACTTATCATTTTGCAACACACAGTATACACACAACATAACAACACAATATAACAATACAATAAATAATGGGATGGGAAGAGAAAGCCCAAAAAGCAAAGAAGGGACATCGTCCCTCTCTCAAGAATTGGGAACGTGATAATCTCCATTCAACCTTTCCTCAATATGCAAAAGTAATCATCAATTCCAATCATCCATATCGTTCTTTTAAGATTATTAAACATCGCAATCCACAAACTGGTGAATTAATTAGTGATACGGTAGAAAAATCAGTTAGTTTGGATACCATACGTGATACTATTAATAGCAATAACCAAGGAAAGAGTTTGGGCAGAGTTAGATATTATGGTAATGACTATCACGGAACTAACAACAATTACTCAAATACTAATAATAATGAGATTATGTATCCAATAGTATTAGACGCGGCAACAACACCACCTAAAGAATTTCATGAACGATATGAAGCTAAATGTATACCGGTTGTTATTAGGAATATACCCTATGGTGCTAGTTGTTCATCAAATAGTTTAAGTTCAAATGTTAATAATAGAGGAAGAGAGGAGTATGATGGGATGGAAGAGGAGAAGAAGGAGTGTGATAATACACCATCCAATAACCAACAACAACATCAGATTAACGACAACAACTATGACAAGTCAAAGATATGGCCAGCAGTAACAAAGTGGGATCTCCAAACACTAGCCACAGATCCAGACCTTTCAGAACGTGGTTTAAAATGTGGTGAAGATGATGATGGATATACCATCCGAATTAAACTACGATACTTTATTCAATACTTGCAAAATAACAAAGATGATTCACCACTATACATCTTTGATGCCACATTTGATGAAGATAGATACGCCAAACGTATATTAGATGATTATACGGTGCCCGAATATTTCAATGAAGATTTGTTAGGTTTGGTAGGTGAACGACGTCGTCCACCATATAGATGGTTCTTAGTTGGGCCATGTCGAAGTGGCACGACTGTGCATATTGATCCATTGGGAACGAGTGCGTGGAATACATTAATACATGGTGTAAAGCGTTGGGTATTGTTCCCGCCACATGTACCCAAAACTGTTGTCAAGGGTCGTAAGTTGATATTACCGGGTGAGGATGATGAAGCAATACATTACTTTACTACAATATTACCAAGGATGAAACGACGTGCCGCGGCATCAGCAAGTGGTAGTGGTAAGGGAGAGTATGCAAACTTTGAATGTTATGAATTCACGCAGTATGCTGGTGAAACTGTCTTCGTCCCGCATGGATGGTGGCATGCCGTGTTAAACATTACACATACCGTTGGCATTACCCAAAATTATTGCAGTCGTCGTAACTTTGACGAGGTGTGGAAACAGACACGTAGTGGTAGGAAGAAGATGTCATGTAGTTGGTTACGTCGGTTAGAGGAACGTTATCCTGATTTAGCAGACAGGGCTAAGGAATTAAATCGTAAAGATGAATATGTAATGTGGGAAGATAATCCGGTGGAGCAGAAGAAATGGCGTAAGAAAAAGGAGGAGAAGGAACGGAAGAAGAAGGCAAGGAGAGAAAAAGATAAGAAGAAGCAAGAACGTGAGGAGAGGAAGGGAAAGAGTAAGGCGTCATCTAAGAAGGAGAAGTGGGGTGAACATCGAACTACCGAGAGGACAAGGAAGGACATAGATGATCAGGACGTTGCAATGAGAGATGTATCTCCTGGAGATTATTGAATATATATAACTTTGGGGGGTTCAAAGTGTTGATCAGTTGCTGGGGGGGCTAAATCTATTGCTATTGCTAAAGATAATATATTGCAATAATCTGAGAACTTATGGCACTGACAAATCTATTATTTTGCTTTTCAACCTATGATATTTACTAGGACTTTGCACTTGTACACACCACCACCACCACTTCACTTCTTCTAGGCCAATATTCTTCTCCAGTTTCTCAAGATAAAAAGTGCCTTAGTATTAAACAAACAAAGAGTCAACACACTTATCACCATCCCAAGCACACGAGGAACCTCTCTTCGTACACTTCTTCTTTTTCTTCCCAACACACGTGTCGGGGTCTTTCTTGGCTCCCTTTGATTTCATTTCCTGAGCGGCAAGAGCCAGAGATATATAATGAGTTAACATACATATTCCCACAGATTTAGTACATATGATTGACTTACTGAGGTCTTGTTATAATCCCAAGTAAACTCAATAGATTTCTTATTTTTCGAGACAGATGCGGTAGCATTGCACCAATCCTTCTCCCCTTTCTCAACCTCCCAAACCAACTCCTTCTTCTTTACAACTTCATAATCGACCTCAACAACAATATCTTCAAAAGTAATCATTGCTGCTTTAGCATTAGGATATACATCACAGTCTAGTCGGCTTCCATTGAAAAAACTTTTAGGGAGAGGTTGCTCCACTACAAAATACACGGTTGTTTGATTGTCAGGCTGTACCAATTTATAGTTCCTAACGAAGGTAAACTCATCTCTGACAGTGGTAATCATATCGTATGAATTATTTTGTTCTTGGTAGATGATGGAGGTAGTAATACTGTCGCCAGGGTTGACAAGGAATTGCCTAAGTGGAGCATATAAATAGCACATGAACATGATGTGAGCACAGTATTTTAAAACACCAACATCTAAACATAACATATACACAACAAGGACCTTACTCATTAGCAGGAGGTAAGAAGTTCTTTACTGCTTCGCAGGAGGTACCTCCTGAAAATTGTTTGCAGCCCAGGCACCAATCAAACACAGCATTGAATATATTGTAGACCCCAAAAGGGCCGCCATATCTCTCAGGATCTTGAGGCTTCTCGCATCTTTTTGTTACTGGATCAAGCTTCGTGCTTCCAGGAATCTTCTTTGCACATAATAATTTAGTGCCCTTGATATCCGGGGTTGCACCAGCACAAAATGTAGGTGAAAGTGGGTCATCGCATGTATCCAGCTTGTTGATAGCCTTGGCAGTTAAACATCTCATTTTCAGCAGCATCGGTAAAGTCTCTTTCGAAACATCCATTGGCTAAGGCGGGGGCACTATATGCAAGAACTGGCTGGATAAGAGCACCTTTCTCATTAGTTGACTGTAACCCCATCCAAAATCCAGGAGCCCCAACATTTTTGTCAAATCTCTGACCTCTAAAATCAGTAGTAGTGAATGCTGGCTCTGGCAGAGAGTCTGGCATTATCCACTTAGATGACACGGACGTGATACGCTTTTCGTTTGATGTGGTATACTTTACATATGCCACCCATCCCGGACCAGGGTCACCTCGTGCAGTTAAGTCACAAATAGTGCTGTCATTATTGCTGTCATCAACAACATCATCGCCTGTTGCAGTTGCACAAATCGTAGCAAAGATAGTAATGATTAATGATAGCAATACTTTAGTCATCATCGTTGTGGTACTGATTATGTTGTTGGCATATATGTTACCGCTGATTACAATGCGGCGTTTGGTCTTTGTAGTTGCAGTAGATATCAATGTTATGATGAACAATGTTGCGGTCATTGTAGTCGATCCTGTCAATCGCTTAAGAAAGACTTGAGAAAGAATTGGGCAATGGAAGTTTGACAATTAAGGCTGCTTTTCATGTTGAGGTTATTGCTATACTAAACATGACGCTACTAATCTCTCCATTGCCCTATCTAAATTGTTAAAAGAAGATAGAACTACAAACTAATTAATTGCAATTATGAGAATAGGAGCCGCCGCCTACATCCTCTCGATTGTCATCCAATCGGCCAGTATCCATACTGCCCATTGCAAATTGACAGCTCCAGCAACAAAGCATGATGTTGATATTGAAGCTACGATGACTGCTGCATCTACCACCACTAAACGACATGAAGCACTGTCATCATTAATGAAGCAACAAGTATCTCTTAAGGATCACCATAAATGGCTCATCAACAATGTCGAAGGAGCGTTTGACATGTTCGCCAGTGCCCGAGAGGACGAAGAGGAAGATACAACCGAGACCGAGGAAGAAGACGAAGATACAATCTATGAAGAAGAAGTGGATGAGAATCCCTCATCAACAGTGGATGATATGGAGGGAACAACCGGCCGTCATCATCGACATCGTAGGGCAAAGGCAAAGAGTAAAAAGGTTAAGAAGGAACTTCAGCAATGTCTAATGGACCTTAAGGAGTGTCAAGATGAACGTGACACGCCATCAAAGTTAGCAGTACAAATGGGGAATAAGTGTAGTATCAAACGACACCACGATTCATCCGATGGATTGTTTAATGATCATGATGGGTATGAGTATGAACTATTCATCGAAAACATGAATGACGATACCTTTATCTTCTCAGATCGTCCATCTACTATTGAACAAGTTGTGCCTACTAAGGAGTTTACCGATGAGTTTGATGTTACCTTTACGGATGGTCGTCCAAATGCTGCTGTTACGTTTACAAAGAGTGCTAGGGATGACAAGACCGATACTCCCTTGGTATCGGTATTCTTGGAAGCAGCATACGAACAAGATACCCCACCATTGTCTGTCACATATCGGTTGCATCAGAGTTCAAGTCAGGCAAGTGTTGTTTCACTTGAGTCATATTTCATGGATGAACAAGATGAGACAATGTTTGATGATTGTAGTATCTTTATTGATACTTTTTTGTATGGCAGTATAGGGCAAATGACCTGTGCAGGAGCCATTTGCAATAAGGGTGATTGCAACCCTTGTGATATGTCACTTGAAAACTGGTATGATTTCATGTGTTGTGATAAACGACACCAGTAGTTAGGTTGAGGTGATAGTTTGAATCGAATTTACCATGGTTTGCTTATTTTAACAGTCCTCGCCGGTAATACCAATGGATCGTTTGTTAGTTCCCTAACTCGAGATGAACCAGCATGTAGTTTGTGTGTAGTAGCAGAATCAATAAGTTAACATTTTTAAGTTATGTATCATAGTCGTATTACAATTGACTAACATATTACACGACATCCTCAGATTTGTTGCTCTAAAGTTTTCATATTCCTCCGCTTATCTCGTCCCGAAAACACTGCATTGGCACCTGAAAAGTTGTTTACGAATATGATCTGTACATATGATATGTGGGTTAGATTCGGAGAAGAGAAGACAGTGAAGCATATCATACAATCGAACAGAACTTACAGAATGAATTGCCATCTTAAACCTCCTCCTTGCAAGGTACTTCTTCAATTCATCTTGTGTTTTGGCCAAGCTCGAGCGTCTTAGTGTAGAAGCACGTTCATTCATCCAACTGAAGAAAGGATACGTAAATACAAGTGTCAGAATGTAACTAGGATATAGCAACTCAACCACACCAGAGAAACAGTACAAAAGTAAAACACTTACGGATGTTTCAATGCATCGTCAGCAGAGGGGCGTTTACACGGATAAATACCAAGTAGATCACGAATCATATCCTTTACGCCATCTGAGATATTTTCCCAATACTCTGGATCAAAAGTAAATATTCCAGTCTTTGACAATCGAAGTAGCTTTCGTGGGCTATCCGCATAGAAGGGAGGATATCCTCCCAGCATTATGAAGATGATAACACCCAAACTCCACATATCTGCTTTAGTGCCATACTTCTCTTTCCTTAATATCTCTGGAGCGACATACCCTGGTGTACCGCACATGGTACTTAATGAACAATCATCTGTAGCTTGTTTGGCGAAACCAAAGTCTGCAATTTTAATCTCAGAATCACTATCCTTTGACTTCAGCAAGATATTCTCTGGCTTTAAGTCTCGATGGGCAATCCCCTTAGAATGAGTGTAACTTAATGCCCCGAATAGTATAGTACACACATCTCTAGCCTCCTTTTCGGTATACTATTATGTATCAAGCAGAAGTATGACAAATTAAATGACCCATTAGATGTCGAGCAAAAGATACGACACATAGTCAACAATACACATAACACAGCAATACTTGAACTTACCGAACTCTTCTCAACAATCCGATCAAACAATTCGCCTCCCTCGAGGTATTCAGCAACCAAATAATAATGATTAATAGTAACAACAACATCATCCAATCTCATGATATGATCATGACATAACTCATTTAATATCATAATCTCATCTTTTAATGCCGCTTCAATATCTCTATTAAGACTTGATCTATTAACTATTTTGATTGCAACTGATTCGTTCGTTTGTTTGTGAGTTGCTCGTTTGACTACCGCGAATGCTCCCTCACCCAACTAATCGTGATATGTGATATAGGAAATAAGAGGAAGGAGTTGTTTTTGAGTGATTCCAACAATCTAAAGTAACAATCATCACATCAAACATATTATATCTCACCTTTTCATGAACATTATATATATCCTCAATATTAATTCGTTTACCAACCTCTGAACTCCCACTTAAACTCTTTCTCCTACTCTTTCTTCCTCCTGCTTTACTGCCATTCTTCTCATCGTCATCAACCATCCCACCTTGACTACTAGCAGCTGCTGCTTTTAAGGATGAGACATTCATACCAAACGCACTCACAACATTAACACTACAAACTGCACTCATAACTGTACTCTTTAAGCGTCGAAAGATATTGTATGTCAATATTGGTAGTAATATGTCGCCTCTGCTCTTATCTCCATGATTACCATTCAAGGTAGCATTTGATATAGCCACCCTGACATCATCAACAGTATGAATAGGTATACCATTAATTGCTAATATATAATCACCAATATTGAATTTCAAACCTGTGAATATTCCTGTTGATTTGATAACTAGACTTGACCTCCTTCTTCTTCTTGTGGAGTTGTTGTTGGCAGTGACTACACCCTGTTCACTAGGTGTGTTAATATCATAATGGGATATGATACGTACACCACCACGACCATTATTTGTTTCCTCTAGTTCTAATCCGTCAATAACATTCGAATTGCTAATACCCAGAGGAGGTACTGAGGAGGATGAGGTAGTAAGCTCTACTCTTTTAATCCCCTCCTCGGATACCTCACTTGTATCTAATGTTGCTCTACTACTTTGAGATGCCATTAAATGACATGGTACTAAACTATCTCGTTTATTGTTAGTTGTTGATGAGATTGGTACCTTGGCAAGTAGATATAATGTACCCCGTCCTCGTTGTCCAACAGATATTATCATATTCACTTTCTTACTATTGAGAGTAAGACAATTGTATAGTAACTCTTGTGCATAGTTTAAGTTACCTGATATACGATGTTCATTAATTGATAATAGTTCGGAGCCTACTATTATGCTACTACTGCTGTTACTCAGCTCATCATCATTGTTGTTGTTGGATTGAGGAGATGAGGAGTAGATGTTTGATATAGTGCATAACTGATTGTCAATATGATAGATTATTATTGAGCCTTCGTGTTGATCACATCTTTTTATATGTATACCACAATTTCTTTCTTCTTGCTGTTGTTGATCAGTAGTATTATCATCTGATGGCAAGTGTGTAGAGTCTTGAGGTATTGATGATGGATTGATGCAAAGTTGAGCATGAAGTATTTTCAATGAGGATGTCATTTTTTTGTGTTTTGATATTTTGTTGATACAGATGTGCTGTTTTATATACCGTGTAACACTCCTCTCGACGGATATTGTTGTTTATAATAACCTATTCTTTGCCTTTGCTTTTATTATATTATGTTTGCGATATATACAACAGAGCCGCTGGCAATAGATTGGCCATCAACTCAACTATGCCTCGGTAACAAAATCAACCTACTCTCATTTCTCATGGTAGGATACCGAAGACAAATGTTCAGTGCGCGCTTTCAATTTTCAAGTTGCAGCTGTTGTAGTCTTCAATCAATACCGCCTCTTCTATCCTATTATTGGCTCTCTATTAAACTAAATATCTAATAACAAAAACATTACATATAAATCATGGGATGCAGCGGAAGTAAACCACAAACAACAGCATCGGTAAGTAAAAAAAAAGTATAACTCGAAATAATAATGTCTTTGTGAACTTTAGTTGGGGCTAATATCGTACTTTGATATATTGAAGTAATGGTTTGCAGTATTAATTGGTTGACTTATTGCATAGCTTGATGTTCTTCTTATTGAAATTCTTTGTTACTGCGTGGTGGCAGTTGGGCGGCGTCTTGTTGGTATATTGGCCAGCTCTTAAACAAACTTCATCTCAATTATCTTTCTTCTCACCATACTGCCCTCTTGCCCTTTGCCATTCTTAATCCAATCATCTTTTAATACGATTAATTTGCATTACACTACATAATATATTGCATATAATATTATTCTAACACAGGCAACAAAGCCAGCAGGACAAGCAGGCTCGGCTAAATCGGGTAAAAAAACATTTGATGGTACATATACTCGTGGAAAGACGGTACGTTTTATATATAATTTGATATTGTTTGACATGTGGATTTACAATATTGAGAGGGTGTGTTTTATGTGATATTGAATGGGATATACTTCTGGAATTTGTTGAGTTGGCGTGGTCGGGATATGGCGGACTGGCAGTCCCTAAATGAGGGCTGATAAGAACTACTCGGAATTGATAGGGGAAGGGATTAACCAACATTGAAGGGTGGAGAATTCGGCTACTGCCTCTTTATTCCATTATTGATTTATCAAACTTCTGACATATCTTTCTCTCATATTTACCACCACACTACAAAAACACACACGCATATCAACAGCTCGGAGAAGGTGCCTTCTCTGTTGTAATTGAGGCTACCAATAAGGAAACAGGTGAATCATATGCCGTGAAGGTTGTTACCAAATCTAAATTAACCAAGGAGGATGAAATTGCACTAAAGGATGAAATTATCGTCTTACGTGAATTAGAACATCAACATATTATCCGATTATATGACGTTTACGAAGAAAAGTCATTCTGGTATTTAGTTACTGAAAAGATGACTGGTGGGGAATTATTCGATCGTATCGTATCTAAATCATTCTATAATGAGAAGGAGGCACGTGATGTATGTAAAATTCTATTCGAGGCTATTGGTTATTGTCATACAAATGCCGTGGCACATCGTGATTTAAAGCCTGAGAATTTATTATTAAAATCGGAGGATAATGATTCGGAGATTAAAATTGCCGACTTTGGTTTTGCCAAGAAGGTATTAACACCTAATTCATTAACCACCCAATGTGGCACGCCGGGATATGTCGCTCCGGAAATTTTGGAGGGTGTGGCATATGATGAAAAGTCCGATATGTGGAGTTTAGGTGTTATTGTTTACATCTTACTTGGTGGATATCCACCATTTATTGAACAGAATCAACGTGAATTGTTCCGTAAGATCCGTAAGGGTCAGTATGAATTCCATGAAGAGTATTGGGGTTCCGTATCTCCCGAGGCTAAGGATTTCATCTCGTGTCTATTGACTGTTCAACCTTCCAAGCGATTGACTGCTGAACAAGCATTGAAACATAAGTGGATGACACAAAGTGATAGTGTATTGGCTGGACAAGATTTGGGAACCAACTTGTCAGAACTCAGGAAGTACAATGCCAAGAGGAAGTTCAAGGCTGCTGTCAATGCTGTAAGTAGAGAGAATTGTTTGTTGTTTATGTATCGGATTATATATATATATATGATATGTATCTGACCTCATTATGTTTCATCCTTCCCCACCTACGATACTAAAGGTTATCTTGGCAAACAAGATGACATCTCTTGGTGCCAATTTCAAGGAGAATTTGGATTAAATAAGAGAGAGTGTACTTTGTTTGTCATCATATACGTCAATATAATATTTGTGGGGGATTAATTAGTCTAGTATTTGAAAGTGAGGTTGGATTATCTTAATCAATATCTCGGGGTAGTAAAAAAAGTTAGAATATAGAATCTAAGTAAACAATGTTTGTAATGAGTAGTCTTTCTCTTCTGTATAGTTTGCTAGGTCTTTAACCGAGTGCTCTCCTTCGTCCTAACCCTAAATCTGCATTCTGCCTTTGGTGACAGTGTACCGATATTAGCCAGACTGCCAAATACGCCTGCAAATGAACGAGTCTGACAACACGGAAGCAATGTATTGTGTGATAATAACTCTTTGACTGTTGGGTGGTAGTCTCCTTCCCTTAGCAATTACATTGAGGGTCGGTCGTCTCGTCTAAATATCTAGATAGTATATTGTTCTTCTATATTTAGTTCTCTTTTAACTTTTATGTTACTTTCTCTATATCTATGTGCAATATTTACATTTGTCTATCAGACTTAATCCACCATATAACAACTCTCAACCCTGTCTAAATGTACCAAACAATAAAGGTCGAACCAATAACAAAGCAACTAACGAGGTCACTGAGAATACAGCACTTGCTACCTGATTAAGTGATAAGAAGTTGGTCATACTTTTTATTGATGAAATAAACTTATCACTAACTTGTCTCATGTAGGAGGTAAAGACAAGTGCCGATGATGAACTAGTAGCACTTGTAGTAGACACAACATGTAATCGTTGTCGTAATTTTGTACTAGCCAAGTTTGATAAACCCAGCCTCCCAATGGATGAAGACGAAGATCGTTTGGGGTGTATACGGGTATACCTCCGGTCTAGATATTGTATATATTCATCCAATTCTTGTTCTAGTTCAACGGTTGGTGGTGGCGAAGGTGTGGTGTTTATGGTTGATGGGGGACGAGTAGACACATGATGTGAACGTCGTCGTCTGCGGATCACCGATAGTACATCAATCGGCTGATCGTCATCGTTTCCATATCTATACTGCAAGGCACTACTATTGCAACGTTGGAGGGGAGTAACAGTTGATGGTGAACAGCTAGTGAACGCACCCACCGATGATGTTGTTGTAATGCCTAACAAAATAAGTCCTCGACCCATCGTCGATATTGCTGCTCGGTGTTTTCTATTTCTACTGCTGCCGCTGCCGCTGCTTGACCATATATTACTGCTAGTGCTATTCATTTCCTATTGTATTATATCAATATTTGGTCTATTGCAATCACTCCAGAGACTCCGTTTTAAAAATGCCAGAATTTTGGTGAACTCTTGGAACAGTCTCCGTCACCCAGACTACTGATGTAGACGTTAGGATGATAGGAGATAGGTTTAAGGAATATGACTAGTTTACCACTTACTAGGATACCGTACCTATCTACACAGACTAATACCCCCCCACAATGCAATATGTACCATATTGTATTGGAGAAAAGACTGCATCAGTTTCGTCTAGATTGATCTTATCAATATAGATGACTAACAATAAGATCCCAAGATGCACATAGCTTAGCAGCAGCAGCGGCAGCTGGACGAGACGAAAAGTGTTTCGGCAGATTGTACGAGGTAGGGGAAGCAGATGAGGTACTTCTTTCCTTAATGAGTCCATAAATACGTTGAAAACATGACGAGTATTGAGGTGGTACACGTCCCATGATGTAGTCAGTGTGTCGTTGGAAGAGTGTAGCACCGAGGCTCTTTGTGAAGTGGTCAGCCAAGTTCTGGGAAGTGTCGATACGTTCCAAAGTCATCAAATCTTGTTCTACCCATTCACAAAGTGCATGGTATTTGATATCCATATGACGTGTTCGCGGTGTAGGTTTGCGAGCGTTGGCCATCTTCGTAGCGGCATCATTATCCTCATAGATGAGTGAGGCTGCAACTTGAGGAATACCCAAATCCCACATAACACTTCTAACGAAGAGGATCATTCTACCACACTGTACTGCACCCATGTATTCTCCTTCCGTTGAAGAGAGAGCAACAGTAGGTTCAAGTTTGCACTTGTATGCTACTGGGCCACCTGAGAGGCATAGTACTGTACCTGTGAATGAACGACGAGTCTGAGGACAACCAGCCCAATCTGCATCGACATAAGCATGTAGGTCTGTAGCATCATGTTTCGGCCTTCCATCCATGAGGAGGTCATGTTCATTACTCTTAGTAGATGGAGGGTCGACGGCAGGCAGGTCCATGTTCGGAGTAGCTCTCCAGAAGTAGATACCATCATCTTTGGTATTGTAAGCATACTTGAGAAGATGTTTGACTCCGTGATAATGTATCTCGTGTGGACAAGCACTGTACTGCGAGCATCTCGTGACAGCATACGACAGGTCTGGACGACAAGTGACCAGGGCATAGATCAATTCACCAATTCCACTTCGATAAGAGAAACCCCATTTCTTGGCAAGAGCGGCTTGTACCTTCGGATCGGGATTGCCCTTGGCAGCAAGAAAGGTCTTCATAAACGAGTCTCGACTTGGGAGTGGAGTTAATCTCGCACCAGCAACATTCTCATTACTCATCCAATTCTTAAGATGACGTTCAGATATCTTAGTCAAGTAGGTAGCACATGATACTTTGATCCAATCTCTTGTCTGTTGAATATCAAGTCCGTTGAACATGT
>Ga0214477_100655_pt1 | contig 22647 bp, 16 predicted proteins | sample M1_20Mar14CPVII9_FD_165058 | JGI IMG/M metagenome (GOLD analysis project Ga0214477, IMG submission 165058) | Marine eukaryotic communities from Monterey Bay, California, United States - M1_20Mar14CPVII9sort6BwellC16 | ecosystem: Environmental > Aquatic > Marine > Unclassified | place: USA...
GTTTCGTTTTCCCATAGACTTTCTGAGAACCTCGCAACATCAAGTGGTGACATGCCATCATGTGGGTGCTACAATAGTGGTTGTTTGGCATTGTATATGTGTATAACAAGTCCCTGAACACTCCCAGAGAATCCCAAATTTTTGAGGGAAACTGAGCCATTTGTTTGGTGTCCACCACTACCTTGTTGTGCTCTATTTTCCTGCCAGTGCTTGTCAAAGCCATCCTATGTATAGGTAAGGACTTGGGAATGTCTACTGTGGCATATGCATGACTCACGGTGGAGTTACAACAAGACGCCTGTCTCTGTGAGGCAAGAGAACTGTGTATAAGTTGCACACATGTTTGTTTAATTTCCAGATTCTTATTTTATCTGAGACAAGTTATATTTTGTTTAGACAAGCTGGCATTTGTCTTAGCACAAAGTTCTTTGATGTTTATTTTAGTACTCCATCTTGTTAATATCAAAGTTTGTTGTAGGGTGCTAAACTCATAACATAAACACAAAATCATTCTCTTTTTTTACACTATCACAATGGAACAATTAAACTTTGAAAGTCTCCAGCAAACTTATTCTCTGGCAAACGTCCACCAAATGAGAGCACTTGCACACCATTCTTCTCATGTGGCGCTAAAACACTTGAATGACCAACTCGATTTGCTCCACCATTGGAGGCATTCTTTGACTTTTGAGATATTTTGGCTTAGGGCCTTTACTCCATGTCCAAGACTTTGTATCAAGTAGAAAACTATCATCAAAGATCAAGTCATCACCTTTCTCATCTTCTGTATTAGGATCCCAACCGCCGTATACAAGTATAGTCGATCCATCATTCAACAGAGTTGCTGTGTGTCCTGTTCGAGGTGAAGGTCCATCACCCTTGCATTTGGGATGACTCCAAACCCATTTCTTTCCATCTCTTCCTGTTTCTAATACATGAACACCATCGAAACATTTATCACCATCGTTACCACCAAAGATTACAACTCGGTCCACATCATATGAGTCATCACTTCCAATTGCAGTGGAAGTATGATATGATCTAGGAGGTGGTGCATCGCCCACAGCCTTGACCGTAGTCCATCTCCACCTATTAGTGTCAAGCGTAGACACTGAATTGAGCCACTTACCATTCTTGACACCACCAAAAACAACCAACTCATTTGAATTAGGAAGGACACAGGAGGCATGACCTCCTCGACCGCTTGGGTTTTGACCGCTGACTTGAGGTGGGTACCAAAGCATGATTTCTGTATCCAACACCATCACTTCCTCTGTGGTTACAAGCTTGCCAGTATCATTTAGCTTTTCACCACCAAAACAAAGTAGAAGTTGTCGTTCAGGTAGAAAGTTAGCAGTGTGCCATGTCCGTGCTACACCATTACAGTTCATAGGCCTTGTCCAAGATCCATCTTCTAAGTTGTAAACAAAGAGATCTTCCAATGGCTTCGCCTCACCATCATTTTCAATTGTTTGTCCCCCGTAAACAATAAACCGTGTGTTATCAATCATAGTCATACTTTGTCCCCAGCGGCTACATGGTCCTCCTAATAACTTTTTGTTTGTTACAATAGATGTTTCCTCCATCGGTTTTAGGGGAGACATATCATACGAATCCCTTGAATCCTCTTGACTTGGCATTGTCTGTCCAAGACTTTGAACAGCAAATTCTTCGCCCTGATGAAGCCCGCAGATTTCAAGAGGTGGTGATTCTGCTTCAGATTTTCGTGATTTCTTCCTGTTTGCAGATTCCAATGTACCTTCATTACGTTTAGACGATGATGCTGCCACACTTGACTTTTGCGTTTCATTACGTTTAGACGATGATGCTGCCACACCTAACTTATGAGCCTGGTAGTATATGTATGTTGAAGAAGAAGAGAAGGATGAGATGAATGATGACAAAAAAATATAAAGCATGCTATCAATAGAGAGATATTTATAAAAAAGACATATCATGGTGCACCAAAAAAAAAAAAATGACATATCATTGTACATACCTCACTCTTCTTGCTATTAACCTTCTTGCCAGGTTTACCAAAGAAATTTAGCTTTTGTTGTCCTTTTTGATCTTTTGTTTCTCCATCGGCTGCCAACTCCTCTTTATTTTCTTCACAGCTCTTCATTGGAGGAGAAGGTGTATCAGTAACTTTAGGTGCACCCAAGCCCAAGTTGTTATTAGTATCAATGCTCATATTTTCATCATCATTAATATCATCATTTGCCTTTAAACCGGTAGATAACGCAGTATTCTTAACTCGTAATATACCACAGTAATTGTTCAGGTTGATTAAGACTTCACCGTTATCAATTTTTGTTACATTCATATTCATGATTGAGTTATCATTGTCATTGATTTTGTTATCTCCATTTATTATAATGTTTGGTTCCAAACAGAACTCAATTCCACCAAACAACAGCGTGAACGAGGTACTACTAGTGCTCTCCGACATTGCAATGATTAAGAAACTGCAATTAATCGATTATATTATAAAGTAAAAGTAAGAGTTGGTGCATGTGATTATGATGTGAAAAGCAAGGGTATCCGTTCTGGTATCCTTCCGGCCAAGTTAGTCATGACCGTCGGTGTCTTCACTCCTACTTTGCTCTCTACAATGGTGAATCAATGACAACAAGAGAGTAGGATGGCTCCCCGTATACAAACAGAGCAATGATGATAATCTTAAAAGAAAGCTAAGAGCACATGTTGTGGACAATGTTCACTATGTAGTTTTAACCTCGATATTGTTTCAGACAAATCGTTTACTGATCCCTCTAGCGTGACCTTACTAACAACTTACTGACCACCGCCACTACTTCCTCCTCCCGGCCCAAACAAATCAGAATATGCTCCATAGTTATTACCACCTTGTTGGAGAAGGTGTTGTTGAAAATGTTGTAGAGCGGTATCAGTAACAACACTTCCTCCACCACCCATTTCACCAGTCTGCTGAGTTTGATTAAAGACATCATTCAAATCAAATGGGGGAAAACCTTGAGTATTTGCATTCCCTTGGGCAGATGTTGCCATCGAACCATCCCCTCCTTCTTGTTGAAATACCATTGATCCTTGACCAAGATCTCCAGTATTGTACATACATATCTGTTGGTTCAGTAATGCACGTAAACTGGCAGCTGAATCGATACGTACAAGGTTATCCGAACTGCACGATCGAGAAATCCCTCCGAGACTATTTTGAGCAGAGAGACTTGCCTGATGTAACAGTGATTGTGCATCATTATTACTCCAATTGCCGTTATTGATCATACCAGTGTTGACAGGCTGTATGCTTTGGGAGGGTTGTTGAAGCTGCTGGGAAATGCCTCCATGGTTCGGTATGGGAGGATTGCTTTTAAGAGCATTAGCATGTGCCTGTTGCAGTTGAGCCAGCATCTGCTGTGTATTGAGGAGTGAAGCCGCCTGCATGTCAAGGGAGCTACTGTTTCTAGAAGACACGAGATTGTTAACATCTTGTGATGCTATGGCTTGATGATGATTCAATGGCAGAGAAGCACTAGCGAAAGGCAACTCAAGACAACTTTTTTGTTCCTCATGTAGTTGTGCTTGAAGCTGTGCCGCTTGTAAATGTGCGGCCTGGAGTTGTGCGGCTTGTAGCTGTTGATGTGCTTGCAATTGTTGATTAGCTTGAAGTTGTTGTACTTGTTGCATATGCAGTCCAGCAGCACCTTCCATAAGTCCAAGACTAATGCCGCTCGATCCAGTCTGCTTTGCCTTCTCTAACATTCTTAGATTTTTCTGTTGTGCGATGAGCTTTGCAGCGGCCGCACTCATACCAGCTTTCTTGCGCTTAATATAGAGGAGACTTGATATATCTTTCGTGGCCTTTTCATTTTCGTATGAACAGGGAGCCATCTTGCCTTTACCTGCCATCTTACGAAATCCAAAGTAGTTCATTTGACGTTGCTAGAGGGTAGGTGTATGTATGTATACAGGGGATAGATTGTAATTGTTCGGTAAGAGAAGATATCGTACACAAGGGCGGACGACAATGATTGACATCATCACTATACTTACAAAGCTTGAGTAGTTGGAATGACGAAAGTACTTTGGCAAAATGTCTTTTTCAACACCCTGTGATGGGGTTTTGCATTATAATTTGTACATATGATGTGTGAGAAAGTATTCCCATAGGAAAAAAAGAAAGCAATCAATGTATAGAACTACTATTACTTACCGGAGGATCATGTACAACTATAGATCCATCACGCCATTCAATATATTTAGTATTATTATCCGTAAGCATTTTAGTTAATTGGAATAAAAACTCGGCTATTGCGTGTGGAGGTCCATCCCGTAGCATGATTGAGCTTGGTGAAGTTGTTGTTGTTGATGTAGATGTGGATTGATTGGACGACGCCGCGGCATATGGAGCAGCATGTATAGATGATGATGATGTATTAGTCACCACTGTAGTTTGATCACTTGGTTGAGAAGGTGTACTGTTGTTGTCATTGGTTTTAGTCTTTGTTCTAGTACTATCTTGATGTTGTTGTTGGTTGTTCATTTGCAATAAGTTCTTGATAGCAATTGATCCACTGGCAGCGGCACTTCCCATCGTTGCCGATGCAGCCGAGGGCAAGGTTGATACTGATGACGATGTTTTAGCGGAGTTACCCGAGGCTATAGAGCTAGCCGCAGATATTATATTACGTCTCACCCTTGGTAGATGAGACTGTGTCTCCATTGAATTATCAGATGTTGATCCACCATTATTGGGAGCTAAGTGTGAATATGGCTCCATGTTATTAATATAGTTGCTATTCATGTTAGATGTACTTGTCATTGGCAGTTAGTTTAATGATATAGAGATTGATGCTTCCACTTCCACATGGCCTTTTGGGAATGAAAGAGGAGGGGGAGATGTTTTTGTGGTGACATCATGCGAAAAAAGCGAAGTTTCTCTCAAATCTAGGATACCATACCACCTATCCTTTTGCTTTTCTTTTTTTTGGTTGTTGCAAACAAAGTCGAAAGGTTGATGAGCCGACTCTGAGCCCTCTCTTATCAATTGGATGGATGAATTGGTAGTTAATAGATAGTATAAACTTTTGTGGTGAAAATAAACAATAGTATCGGCAAATAACATGAACGGGTCGTCAGCAACCCCCAATAATAAAGAGGGTGGTATATCCCCAACAGAATTATCAAACATGTTACGAAAGTCTGCAGATATAGTAGAACGGAAGGAGTTTCATCCATTATTATATCAAACTATGCGTGCATTAACGGCATATGCTGGTGAGTATGCCGATGGGGGTATCTCATCATCTACAACAAATACAAGCAAAAATAGTAACAGTAATGGAACTACTTCTAACCAGCCCAATAAACAATTGAATAGACAAACATCGAATAATTCTAAAGATCCACCATCCTCTGCATTCCATGATGTACCCGATAGTGTATTAGATAATACCAAAAAGAATAATCTACGATCGTCTACTACAAGTAGTAGTGGTGGAGCCGCCGCCGCAGCCGAGAGGGTAGGTTTGGCACCGGGAAGTCAATTCTCATCTGCTCAATCTGCTGCAGCTACTGGTAATAACAACAATAACAAATCAACATCAGATAAACATTCATCATCACACAAGGGTGTATTCAGTCTAAAGGGTATTAAGAAGGGATTAACAGAATTAGGGAAAGATGTGCATAAATTTGTAGGTGAGATTGAAGGCAAGGTAGTTCGAGATGAGAATGCACCATTTGATGAACAACAGCAGCATCCAGAAGTGGATGAATATGCTTGGTGTGATGAACATTTTACTAGAGGTTGTGCATGTAAGACACGGGGTGCTCAACAGCAGCAACAACAGAATGATAAAAAGATTGATACAAGTACATCTACCGATTCACTTAATAACAACAACACTCAACCAATACCATCAACAGCACCCTCATCTTCAGATGCAGTAGAAAGTACAACAGATAAACCAAGTAAACCATGCTTCCAACGTCCAATTAATCCATCATCGAATTTGATAGCCAACGGATGGATAGATCAACAGCGTCGATCGAAGATGCGTGTGGTATGGAAAGACGTACTAGCCTCCCTAGTTGAAGGACGTCGTCCAGGTGAAGAAACAACCTTATGGATCCAACGTCAAGTAATTAACGCCACAACCGGGAAAGTAACTGGATTAGAGGCATTACATCAAATACCAATGAAATGGTTGGAAGATGTGAATTATGTTGATTTGTATGGTGATCATCGATTCACATTAAAGGTATATAACATTGCTGAAGAATTTTATTTTAGAACACGTGATGAAAGTTCTGCACAAAGTTGGGTATTAACATTAAGGAGTGCACGAGATGCTAGTTTAGAAAGTACGAATCGTGCAATGAATGGAGGTAGTGGAGGTGAAGGGGTACCGACTGGGAATGTTGAACAGAAGAAACCGTCAGCTACGGAACTTGGGTTGGACGATTTAGATGATTGGGAAGGTGGCGGTGGCGGTGGACCACAGGCCGGAGGAAGTGATAGTGGTGGGGATTCTAGTCGTCCATCCTCGGCACCTCAACAACAACAGCAAACTGCACAAACTGTACAGCAACAACCGAGGTTGAAAGTATCTGAATTGCGAGCAATCGCTCATGGCGCTGGATATAATACACGAGGGATGGAACGACAAGATCTTGAACGCATAGCAGCTCATGTTAGGAGCGGTGGTGCCCCTATAGCGACAACACAATCAGGAGATGCCGAATCAGACCACATTAAACAAAGCATGAAACAGGAGGCAGCCATGCGTGAAGCTGAACAACGTGCAGCTACTGAAAAACGCGAGAGGCAGCTGAAAGAGGAAGCACGTGTTGAAAATATGCGTCGTGAAAGAGAAGCTGCCGAGAAGCGTAGGGTAGAAGAAGCGGCTGAGCAGCAGCGTCGTCGACAACAACAAGAATTTGAGGCTGTTGCCGAGATCAAGCGAAAGCAGGAAGAAGATCGACAGAGAAAACTTGCAGCTATGCAAGAAGAGCAGAGAAGAAGGGCTCAGGCGGCTCAACAGGCACAAAATGCTCAACAACAGCGTCCTACTACAATTCCATCTCCTCCTGTATCTGGTGGGTACACTAGTGGCTATTCTCAACAAAGTAATAATTTCCATCATCAACAGCAACCCCAACAGCAGTGGGGACAACAACCTCAGAACAACTATCAACAACAAGGGTTTAATCAACAATATCCTCCTCAACACCACCACCAACAGTTTAATCAACAATATCCTCAACACAATCAACAAGCATGGCAACAACAACAACAACAACAGCAGCAACAGCAACATCACCAACAACAGCAAGCTTGGCAGCAGCAGCAACAAGCACCAAAACCACCACCGTCAAATAATACCTCGAGCACTCCATTGCCCTCAAAGTATGCCAAGCAAATGGAGGAGAAAAGTGATGAAGATCAATCGGCTAGTACTCTGCAAATTAAGCGATCTATACTCATCAATTGGGCATTGCAACCACCGAATCTTAATGTACTTCGTCCCATCGATCAATTAATAACAACCATACATACGGCCATGCCTCCTGCCTATGGAGTTTCTGCTCATTCATACTTTGCCAAATTCGCACCGATAATGCGTACTGAGTTGATTGTTAGTACAGCAATGGGAGGTCATCCTGACGAAACAAAGTTGAAAAAGGCTGTACGGAAAGTTCGAGTATTTCTACATCCTGATAAATTACCAAGAGATTTATCAAATGATCAAGCATTCATGGCTAGAATGCTCTGGGATATAACAAGTGATTCCTGGGAAGAATTTCAGAAGCACAAGGACGAATTGGATTGGATTAAAAGTTAGAGTGTGTATAAAGTTGACATGTAAAGGGTGTTTGACTCGATGTAAATGTAGGGTAGTATCTCGTGTCAGTATGAAGTATAAAGTAGACACCTTATATGCCAAGCGACACAAGTTCGTTTATTATTAAATACTATCTCTACTGCTTGCAACCTACTGATTGACTCTGATCTCCTTTTATCTCAGAACGGAGGGGTTACATCCTCAATCAATCAGCCCTCACTTCCCTTTCTATACTTCTTCATGCTTGATGAAGTCGATGGATCTTCTCCATCGTGCTCACTACGACGCTGTCATCCTGGCCATTGTTTGCTAGATCAATTGTAGATACATATTTCATATCCTTCATGGAAATAACATTATCCTGGCCCTTCCATTGTTCCAAGCCTTAAGAATATGGAAGAAAGACATTAGTGTACTGTATGTATGCGAGAAAGATATAGACACAAAGGGATCAATACTTACCTTCGCCGAACCATAATCCATTTCTCAAGGTAAATCTAAGCCACTGTCGCCAACAGGTATCCTGCCACATCGTGTTTGGATCGCCGACAGTTATGAATAGATTCTCTGCTCTTGTCATGGCGACATTGACTTGTTTTGGCAACCCAAAGAGGCCCATCTTCCTTTTGATATCATCCTGAATAAAAGTATGGTTTGCTCTTGTGAGAGATAAGATGATCACATCCTGCTCGACAGCTTGATAGTTTTCAATGGTACCTACATTAACATCATGGAAATATTTCTTCCTCAGCAACTTTCTAATTGCTACAACTTGTCCTCTAAAAGGGGCCATACATCCGATGCGACTAGGATCAAGACCATCAATGACGAGAGCAGATACAATATCGACGACAGCGTTAGCTTCTGCTATATTCTGCCAAGAATCTGTTCCTGCAAAGTTAGTCAATGTAGCTGCAGTATCGATACCCTTGACACCTCTAAAGTGAATCGGCCACGTTCTTTGTGTGTGTATATGTGCAAACATATTATCTGCATCCGGCCCACTATTGTTAGGAGATTGTATTGTAATATCCAGTGGAGTTGAAAGAGCTTCAACTTGGCGGAGCTTGTTACACCAATATGAATTTATCTCAAGGTCAGGGTTTTTAGCGCTCCTCAATCTATCAAAGTAAAAGAAGGAGCTTGGCATCATGAGAAAGCTTGAATGACCTCGATAATTGTCAGTAAGAAATATCGTTAATTGCTCTATTCCATCAACATTAGCGTAGTAGCGAATAAGATCAGTCAGTGATCCGGATGCATCGCCCAATAACGAGTCGGATTGCTCGCTTGGACCTAATAACGATGATTCTCCTCCACCAAGGCATGTCACTGGTCGCCGAAGTAGGCGTTCCATGAAGGATCGTCCAAGAGTATCCGCAACACTGGAAGAATAAACACGAGGACTCAATTGTCTAGGGTCACCGCACAGAGCTATTTCCACCTTTCGTCTACCAGATGGGTCAACAACACAGCTGATTGGGCATAATATTTCTGGTTCAGTTGCCTGTGCTGCTTCCTGTATACATACGATTGATAGAATGATATTGACTTAGATACCCTAATACTGGTTAAACATTCACATACCAAGATACTCACATCAATGAAGAGGTGGGTAAAGAATGGATTCTCATTTACTACAACCTGTCCAATACTTAACCCGAGAGGATTGTTTCCACTCATTAGAAAAGTTTTAAAGCATTGCTGTTTTGCTCGTATAGCATGATTGGTGAGCTGTGCACGATATAGAATATGCGCATCCATACATGTACAAATTACAGCTTTTAGCCCCTTCCAAACAGACGGTGGAGGCAAAGTAAAACAGTCAGAACCTGGAACTTGGCATGTAAATGGGAGAATAGAACCAGGCACTGTCACAGATGGACGGGATGCATCGTAGAGTCTGAAGAGCTCCTTCCTTTTCAGAAGTCCGCTTAGGCGCCGCGTTAGGACATCAGATGCAGCATGACTGGGACAACAAACCAACACTCTGTTGTTGTTGGGCATGCCTCCAGGAAGCAGCCCTAAACAGTCGGCTATTGCATAGATTAACGTCTTTGTTTTTCCAGTGCTTTATTATTATTAGTAGAGTAGAGGAAGGGAATAGATTAGACCACACTTGGAATAAATCGACACATCGTACAACATACAAGACAAACTGTTTACCCTGCAGGACCAGTCAAAATCATCGGTGGTCTTGTAGTTTCAAAGCTTGGATCGAGTGTCCTCGCTCGCACCATTCTCACAAAACTCGACTGCAACTCATTAAGTGGCTTACTAATGTCACTTATATCTACCTCTGTTGGTGCTCCACAGGAGATTATTTGCTGCTTTGGTGTCAACGGTGCCACTACTGGAGATGTAACTGGAAATAGGATGGCTTGAAGAGTACGTTTCCCTAACATGGATAAACCCTCTAGCCAATCAAGAGAAGTTAATGATCGGTTGATTACCATTGCTATATTCCAATATGAGAGAGATAGAGAGAGGTAATGCAGTATACATTAAGCATAAAATTGGGCCAATATCATTATTGAACAACATACACATCAAATATCAAACTTACAGCTAGGGATGAATCTAATCGCATACTCTCTGAGAAAGGTATGGTCTCGAAGTGCTTCTTCCTGCTGGATACTTAGATCCCAATTAATTGTGATAGTATCTGGTTCTTGTCGCTTTCCTCTAACGATTGAAACAATTCTTGATTCTATCTCGATATTATACTGACTCTGTGTTGGTTGCCCCCATTGATTTCTAAATACAGCAAGTAAAGGTTGCATTGGCCTCAAGAGTACTACATCTCCGACATTTAAGGAAGGTCTCGCATCAGAAATGCCTTGGAGTTTGATGTGCGCTACCCTTGGTGCAGTATCTCCTACTAACCTCTTTTTGATTAGCAACCTAACCCCAAATTGTGTATACTTCTCAAAAAGCCTCATCAACTCCTCATGTTCTGCGCGGAGTGCGCTGCGGAATGTTAAAGAATACTCGGCCAAAGATGTTGTTTCATCAAGATCTGCAATATACGGAACCCACTTCTTCTGATTACTTGATGCAGCATATTCCTCTTTCAATACAAACATTAGGTCTGGTGGGACAAAATGACTATTGTTTGGTTTGTAATAGACTGGACCATGAATGAGGCCATCAGCTGAACAGTAACAACTAACTTTTGGTATGAAGTTTGCGGCCATCTTTTCAATCACCGGTTCCATATTACGTGGATTACTAAGTGCATCATCAATCCTAACTCCATCATTATTACATAATACCCACCGTTCACTAACATTAGCTCTTATGATTTGTTTCAAGTGAGCTGGGATGAAGTTATCCCGCAATATAGATTGACTACTAATCTTTTCCTTCTTACCACCACCTCCCCTAAGAGATGTAGGGCTGACAGCGTTGTTGGCCTGAGCAATAGGAAGAGTTGTGGGTCGACTACTTGCACTATTGTTGCTTATTTGTGGACTTTGAGGTGTTGATTTGCTTTCTTCAATCGGTGGCGCGGATGATGACATAAGTTTTTGTGAAAGTATCGCAAATCCTTTGGCTTCGCTCTCATCTTTACTGGGCCTTATACCATTATATCCACACGTACCCATGTGATTTAGAGTTTTGCCCCACGTTTCAAAGAGACGTGAACAGCCATCCACAAGGCATGCATATCTTTCTTCATTAATATTAACAGTGTGATTGTGATTCGATCGCGGAGCAACATACGAAAATGGTGGAAACGCACTACCGTTTTGATATAGGAAGAATCTCTTCTTACTATTTCCTCTTGTGCTCTTACCACTTAAAGCATATTCAATCATTACTCTCAATCGATCCTTTGATAAATCCAACTCTCTACAAATACGATCAACACCTTTTACTTTCACTTTAATCTGACGCACTGTTATACCTTTACTTATTCCATCATTAATTGGTAAGACGGATATCATTTCTGCAATTAGACTTTCTGATAATATGGGGATTTGTCTTCCATGGCGGCCATTAAAATCCTTATAACCATCTACTCCTTCTACCATTTTCTGAGGTTGTGATATACTTGCCTGATTAGTAGTACGGTCACTACCGGGTGGTGGTTGTGCCCACTTTGTTTCGCTAGGAGGCATAAATAGTATTATATATCCTTTGTAATACTTAATACACACAACAAACTACCCTCATCATTCCTCACTCCGCCCGTTCGGTCAAATTAAGAATAAAATTTGGCGAGTATTTGGCGACCATTAGAAGGTGTCTTATTGTGTTAGCATTACATATTCATTATCGTACGATAGCGAGTGTAAGCAAACCAAACTATGTATGATGAATACATATGTATCATATGATACCAATTTATACCGAATCACAACAAAAAACAACATCACGTGGATAAGTCTCTATCACATCGATCCTATTCCTTCAATATAAGATGGCAGGTAGTATTAATATATCATTGTCAACTTTGACGGTTTTAGTAATGGCAGTGACATTATATCAATCATTATTTATTGATGCATTTATACAACATCAACATACAACAACACTCCAAATAAAAAGAAGGTACTTGGCTTCCTCGATAGATGATATTGATATACCTTTAGATACCACCACAACAACAACACTCACATCAACACCCAGCAATCCATTTCTTCCGCTATTGAGTAAAGGTTTACATCAAACATCCATTGCAATGAATAAAGATACATCTAATAATCAAGTCTTCTCAAAATCATCATCGTTACAAAGATTACGGAAACAAGTTATAACTAATACAAAGGTTGGACCATCCTCACTTGGCTCACATGCAGGTCTTGGTTTATTTGCAACAAAGAATATCAAAGCTGGTACAATTGTGGGTTTATATCCAGCTCATGCCTTGGGATATGAACTAGTTGTACCAATTGATAATAATAAGAGTGATGATGATGATGATGCAATCAATAATGAAGAGAATCTACAAGATCTAAGTATGTTCATGTCAGGTAACGAACAAGATGAGAATTACTTTGCAGAGCATCCACATGGTAATTCACCATACTTACATGCAACAGACCAACCATTGTTTCAACGTCCTTCATTACTGTCACCTTTGTTTAATGAAGATAGTAAAGATGAAATATCACCACCACTATACTTGGATGTTAACCCTACACGAAATGATGAATTAGATCCTATTTGGACATCGCATTATATTAATGACGGGGCATCTCTTCTTGATACAATACAGCAAAAAGATACATCTATTGAAGATGGAATTGAAGAATATTACAAACACTCTTCATCGAAAAAGAACTGTATACATATACCATTTGGTCCGTCGCCACTGCTTGCCACAATCACAACAAAGAAGGTCAAGAAGGGTCAAGAATTGTTTACAAGCTATGGTGTTGTATATTGGCTTGGAAGTGTCGATATGGAAGGATACTCATCGACAAGTACGACTGAGACAATACAAAACCAGATATTTCAAAGTGCACGAGATCTGCAGGCTGCCATGGAAGCTGCAAAGAATGGATATTCAAATGAATCAAGTGACTTAATAGCAGCTTTTGATGACCTATAAAGTTGGACTTGGTTGTCTCTAAATTTGGTTAAGGTATTCTTATACTAGTGCAAACCATAAGATAGGTAAGTTTGTCATAACCAATATATACTATATCTCAATATCCGTTCATCGTTATATTATATTTATTTGTCATCAGTCTTTGTCATCGCCCAACATCGCCCGAGCTACTTCAGCACCAAGTCCACCAAGGAATGATTTTGAAGTTCTTGCTCGATATCCTATAAGAGCATAGTTTTCATCTACATTTTCATTATTCTCCTCCTTTCCCTTTGCCTGGCCAAACTTGTTAGCTTCACTTTCACTAACATCATTACTATCATGAAGATTATAGGGATTCTCTTGACGCAATCTTGCACCAACACTTTCCGAGTATGGTTTCGCAAGCTCATAGGCTGGAATCGTTGACTGTTTACCTCTGACGAACATGCTGCGACCACCTTCTGTTAGCTGTGACTGTGTAGTTTTTGTTTGTATTGATGCCGACTGAGCTTCAGTCTGCCACGCAAAAGAACCATTGTCTTCTAGAACAGGACCTTGAAAGTTTTCGGAGCTGTCTTTGTGCTTATCGTTAAAGACCTTCAACTTTGGCCTCCAGTTTGAATTCTCCTGAAGGTAAGATTCTTTTTGTTGGGGGATATACTTCCTACAATTTGGTGGCGGAACATACCCACTCCAATCTGCACTTTCGTTGGGCATGTTGGCACAAAGTGTGATCTTAGCTAATGATGACTTATCGACTGAGGGAAGAAAGAGAGAGAAACTTTCTTTTTCATTGCACTTGTTTTGGTAGTTTGTGGGACTTATCTTCGACTAGACTGCAATACTCAAAGTCCGACCTCCTCTTGGGCGGCATATAGGGAGCTGATCCATATCAACAAATGAGTGAATGTACAGAATTGATCTCCATTGAGGGAGTCGAGTAGAAAGGATACCAATACATAAAAACTGGGTATCCTTTCAGCTCCTCCAGTAGTAATATAGGCATACGTTAGAGTATAATACAGCCATTACTCTACTTGCACAGTGTAATTATAACCTAATCAGCCAGTCAACTCTTAATTTACGATGCAAATAGCTATTTTTGTTCCTATCATGCAGTATTCGATAGCTAGCTATTACCTACCCACATGCAATTAGCTCGATATTCGACGAATGTTCATATCATGCTGTTCTAACTGTGAGGTGATAGTTTTCACTGCTGTGGACTTTTCATTGTCTGTAATATCCAAGGCGAATTCCATAATCGCTTTGGATGCCTGTCCTCGTAAACCGTATTGCAATATAGTGCATTGGGGTACAGCATCTTTAATAATTTTCATTGTATCCTGTAATACACCTTCTTTCTCTTGAGCCTCGACTCGAAGTAAAAGGGCTCCCTTCTTTTGCCATGATTTATCTAATGACTGAATAGAGTATTCTCGTAATATAGAATCTACTTGATCAGAAACAACACTAGCCGTTGGGCGTTGTGAAGGCGAGTCTGACAACATTTGGATGAGTATGTCATGCATAGTAGGGAATAGCGATTTCACATCAGACATCCAGTAGGCTGGAAACCGTCCTTTGCGAATATTACCAAACTCTGTATATCGTTCCATTGACGTGTACATTGGATAACACAACTCGAAGAGCATCAGACCAAGCGAATAGACATCAGTGCTTGCATCATAATTTGTGTCTCTCATTTGTTCAGGGCTTGCATACGCACGAGTGCTAGTAGAAGTGATAAATCAAATCAGGAATTTATGATGTGAGTGGACGATGCACATCATATGCACACATGTGATAAATACAACTTACCCAACACCTGCAGTATTATCCGCATCACTACAGTTTGCTAGTTGATCATGGTCGTCCTTTCCATCTAATTCATCATCATCTTCTTCATCTAGCTCGTTAATTACACCAGCAGTAGAAGACTCGCGAGACAAACCAAAGTCTCCAACCTTGGCGTTTCCTAATTCATCAATAAAACAGTTTTGTGGCTTCAGATCTCTGTGAATTAGTCCTTGTTTATGTACATACTTCACACCATGGGCTATCTGGGAAAATAGTCGAAGAGCAAACGGTATATCTACAGCATAGTCTGCATTGAGCGTTGAAGATTTTCTCAAAGAACCTCTCCTTTCCTCACGATTTGACAAGAAATCTGCCAATGTCTGTTCACTGCACAGCTGCATTTGAATAAAAAGAATATGTCTTCCTTCTGTTGTTGTTTTCTCACAGTCTGTATCAGTTGCTGCAGGTAACTTGACTGTTTTCTGGTTTGTGTCATGTTTTGGTTGTGTCGTGTTTTCACTCTCTTTGCTATCGATACTACTTATTCCAGAGCTTGATTCACTATCTTCCTCCTTTAAGATGTCGTTTTGAAGGTCGCTTGGTTGCTGTTGTTTTGCAACTTGCACTGGAGTTGAAGCCTCGGCTATATTATCATTACTTCTTTCCCATGTGAAGCCCAAGTCATCGTCTTCTTTGTCGCCTTCATTCTCCTGTAATGGAGCCTTCTTTCCCCCGAAAGATAATGATGCTTCAGATTTTGATTCATCCAACCTAAAACTACTTCCAAAGTTATTAGCCCATCCTAGGGGGTTGTAAGCAGGTCCTTTGCTTCGCCGTGGACTTATGGTTTGAGTTTGAGATATACCTCTTGATTTGGACCAACCACTAAAGAGACTATTTGAGAAGAGCCCCTGTGATTTCCGATCGAATATTGAACCAGTGGCTATTGTCTCGTCTTCATCTTCGTTCTGGTCAACTTCAAGCCATGCGGTATAGTAGCGGACAATGTTAGGATGGTCTAATAAAGCCAGGCTTTTTACCTCCCTCAGAACTCGATGCAGCTTTTGTGAATATCTTTTGGTGACTGTACCATCATTACTTATTTGAGATATGATTTTAATCTTCTTGATTGCATACTCCCTTTCATCAAGATTATTCCTACACTGAAAGACAGTTCCGAAACCTCCTCTTCCCAGTGGCGATATCTCCTTGAACTCAGATGTATACCTAGAGTAGCGCACTAGGGGTATCCCATCTATATTGTCAATTGAATTGCTCCGAACTTTATCGTCAGATGATGGACTTGGCTCGGTTGGAAGGGTCATGGAGCGTCCGATTGTTGGACTTCCTTGGGTCGTAGTAGATGCAAGTGCGGCAGACGGATTTGGAGAGAGCGGGGAAGTGGTTGATGTTTCTGGAAGCGTCAACGTTGCTCCATGCTTGTCTGATATAAACGTCTGAGCTGCTTTTGACGACCTTAGTGGTGAAAATGAATGAGACCCCATAGCCCCCAAACTGTAACTTCTCGTTGGGGGGAGTTTCTTGTTTGACCAAATGTTTTGGCTATTCAATGATAGTGGTTCAGAAAGCTTATGGACAGATGGTGGTAGGGTGATACCTCCAGATGATTGCGATTGCTCTTTTCCATCTTCACTAGAGTTTGGAGCCGTTGGATCAAGGCTTGGAGTATTTTCATACTTGCGTCTTTGACGAAGAATGATAATCCTTGCCACAAACACAACAATGGAGAGCACAATCAAGGCAACAGAAGCGACCATTGACCAGGATAAATAGAGTCCATGTTCAGTTCTATGCGATTGTGGAGGTTTGATATCAGACATGGATGGAGAGTTGATGGTGAAGATGTTATCAACAGTTGGAGGAAATGCTACCCTTGGCGGAAGAGGGGTATCATAGCTGTCAGCATAAGGGAGGAGATCATCTTCGTTCGACGAGTCAGTAATCGCATGCGCATCATAACCAATTTCGAGTTTGGAACTAACAAACAAGTTTGAATGATGTCGACCAAGACGATGAAGTTGGCCCGATTCTGCTTGTCCTCCAACTCCGTAAGGAACGAGACCTCCACTACTAGCATCAGATGACGACGTTGATGGTAATAGACCAACCTTTTGACCATTGAACGTTGAACTGCACTTCACATTGGCAAATGAATCTGTCTCATCCTGAATAGGTATCCAACTGCTTTCTTTTCCAACCCCATATGCAGCCGCAACGACGCTATCTATCCGTCGTTTCCATAGCAACTCGCCACTAATTCCGTCAACTGCCATGATGCACGTTCCATCCTGTGAGTCGTTGCAATACAATACAGAAAGTTAGAAAACAGTGATATATAAACTAAATATTATCAATGCAAACCAAACTCACTTCTCCAAATGCAATGGAAGGAAACCCCCTGAAAGAAGAATGATCAAATTCGTCCTCATGATGCCCAAATAGATTTTCATTAGGAGGCACATCACTTCCAATATCCTCTTTAAAGTCTGATTCAAAATCATGCATAGAAGTCCTTTTTCTACCACTAAGTATCGGCGGTACAGTACTCTTCTTCTTATCCTTGGTATTCACTGTTGCGGCAGTAGCAGCAGCTCCACGTCTCCTACCACCAACCCCAACAGGAGGTGACTCATTTTCAAACATATCTTCAGCAGTATCATCACTCGAAGTGTCACGATCGTCTCGACTACTTGAATCGGCAACATCAAAGTCCAAAGCTGAGAACCTTCCCAACTCCACTTTCCAAACTTCTTCACCACCATCAGTATCTAAATGTCTCACGGCATAATCCTCTCGTTGCAATAGTACCGTCTTTCCTCGTGCTCCTTTTTTAGGCCGACTTTTAGTATATCCCATACCCCCAGCTTTACCTTGTGGATCTTGTGTCCATTGCACTTTACCCGTTGTTGGATCTATAGCATAAATTGTAGTTTTCTTAGACCCGACAATTATACCACATTGTTTATCATCTTGATCTGTACCAGGTTGACATGTTGAGATTGGTGAATCAACCACATCCATCGCATTAATAGGAAGTTCTTCTAAATGATATGATTTATATGCAATGTTTGTTCCTCCACCAAACCGTGGCATTATATTGCCACTACTCGAGCAACTTCCACCAACAGCATCTTCATCACTACAAGTTTCACTATCATCAATCAATTCCTCTTCAAGTTCCACAGTGTAAAGCCGTCCATCTAAACCAGGTACGACTCTCTCCTTCCGTCTTTTAACATATGATGGTATAGCATCATTTAAATATTCATTCTCCAGTAATATTATAGAAATTCCATCTTCATCTACTGCATCATCATTGATTGTATCGCCTTTGCTTTTATAATCACGCTGAGCATTATTATTATTTTCTTCCCCAGGTGGTGAAGAGGTGTATACCAAAGCACTTCCAGACGCAAACATACCACGCAATTGACCAGTGTATGCATCTAATGTATAAACAGTACCATCTACACCACATACTACAAGAGATGATGATGAAATTGTATGATGTGGTGTACTATGAGAGAACTCATCATTAGTATCAGTAAATGAGCCCCCTTCACCATTACTACTTGAAGTTGTAGGGGAGAAGTCCTCTCTCAATATAGAAGGAGGAGACGATGAAGAATACGAAGATGACATGAACGAATTCTTCTTCTTCTTTTCAAGATGTGCTTTTAATCCTCCAGTAACAACAGGTGAATTTGATATGGACGGTGGCGGATAGTGATGTCTTACTTCTGGACTTCTCTCTGATGATTTGTGCATATCATATGCACTACTTGGGATATTGGATTTCGTATCTTCCACATTATCATCTAATACTTGCAAATCATTATTATACCGTCTTCCATGTATACCTTCATCACCATCATCTATTATTTCTTTCTTCTCATATTCGTCTGCACCAACTTTAATAATATTATTCATACGAGTAGTAAGTGAAATTTCACTGCGGCTCTGACGATTTAGCCGATTGCAATTGCAATACTGTACTACACACTAAATACCCTTATAATCTCTTATTGCAGTTAATATCAATACAATACACCGCAACAAAGAGAGAGATGAAGGCTAGCGGCTAGAGATTATTGTAGTATGTCATAACTCACAAAACACAAATACCTTGACAATGGGAGTCTTTGATAACTAAATGGGACATTATTGATGAGAGTAGAACTTGCATAAACATATGATGATTATCAATCAAGTGTGCCGCTTTAGTGGATGCTCTGAGGCACTTAGAAGTTGGTAATATTTAGCAAGTTAAGTCATTAGTATATATGAACATATGATAAGTTAGCACCTCATACGCCCATTCAATCATCATTGAGTCAAGTGCTGAGCCGACAACGTCATATAAGCTAAGTATATTGCCCAGAAGAGGTAGCCGTGTGTCTTCGGGATAACGCCTCTATACCAAAGTCCACTGGCAATCGTTACAAGACAATTTGATATCAATAATAGAAATCCAGTACGAACCGATGGCATTAAAGCCATAGACAAACCTTCATCTGATAATAACGCTTCTTTCTGAGTTAAGAGTCCACTTCCGAGACCTATCAGCAGATTAAAACTTGGCCCGGCAAAGCAAGCCGCTATTGACATATCGCCAAGTCCTTTCGCTGCCAGAGCTCCATTAGTTGTGTAGTCACCTACACTATTACCCCAAGCTAATACGGTCATACCCATAATAGTACTGGGGATTCGCAGACATACTCCAATAAACTCCAAGACATTCACAAGCTGATCACTAATAACATCAATAAATGAAGCAGCTATTACGAACCCATACAGGGAAGTCGGAAGCGAGTATAGTAATGGAAGATCGGTAGCGGGAGCATATTTGAGCACTGCACAACCAATCATCAACGAGATACAGCATGGCAAAATCACAAAAGGAAAGCAGTATCCACCATTATCCACATCATCTGAGTTGTCACTTGTGCAGTATGGATTAAAGGCATCAACTTTTGTCGTAAGGTACCATGATATCCATAATGGAGATAGTGTTATACTATATGCCAATAAAGATCGATTGTAATCTTCGCTTGGTATCGGAATTACCAATTTTCTGAGTGCAATGAAGGGAATCTCTAGTATCATACACAGCCGTTCGAACTTTGATAATTGTGAATTTGTCAGAATATCCAGGTACAAGGCTTTGTAAAAGTGTTGTCCCAATTCTCTCAGTGACTCTCTGAAAAGTTGTATTGACAAATCTCTTTGTTGATTTGATAATGGTCGATCTAGTGATTCACTTATAGTATCAACGCCTAAGCTTTTCCTTTTCTCTAATAATCGTTGCCGATTTCTCTGCTTTTGCTTATGCATAAGTCTTAAAACTCTAGTTGTTTGTTTGATGCCAGGAGGATCTAATTGTCGTTGATTTGGATGATGAGATATTTCATCTGATGTAACTTGTTGCCTCTTCATTGGAGATAGGAGAAGATCTTCTTCGTCTTCATTATAACTCGATGCTGTACTACTTTCATCCTCGTGTATGAAATCTTTTTCATCATTGATATCTTCGTCTGCTTCACTAAGAGACTTTGTATAATATCTTCTAAGTTCACTCAATACCACTACTGCAACATATGCACAATAAAGTAATAGCATTATCACAATATGTCGATAATATATGACTTCTCTGTGGCATAACCAAAACACATATGCTGCCGATAATGTATACATTGATATGTCTCTAAGAAGATCTCGACGACAAGCAACTCCTAGTACTTTAGTTCCAGATGAGTTCTTGCTGTAAACACTACCGAGGAATACTATTCTACCAACTACCACGGTTTGTACAAACATTCCTCCACCAGTTAGTTCTCCTAAACTGAGTGCAACTCCCTCCGATGCATTCATTTTTATAGCTGTTGAGGTAAGTATATGAAGTTGTGTGTGTTAGTTGTTAGTTATGTATTTCGTATATACAAACAGAGACGTTCACGACTTACCATTCACAACTGCACTAACATCTGGTGCTCCATTACCTAATGCGAGTAGAGTAACTCCTGCTAGTTGCGGAGGCTAGCAAGTAGAGATATATGAGATGTGAATACTCTTGTTTAAAGTCAATATAACACATACACTTCTACTCACAACATTGAATTCAGTTGCAATCATTTCTAGTGAAGGACTAAAGTAATTCTCAGCCGTACTTCCGAGTAATCGAAATAATAACAATGTTAATATAAACAGTGATAATGGAAATAATACAGGAAATAACACTATCAATAATGGGTGGTAATTATCGAGGGATGTCGTACAAAATGCTAGCGGCAATAATGTTGTCATTATATATTCTCCTTCACAATTATTTGCATGATAGCATCGATCTTCTATACTTTCATGTAGCAGTATATCATTACATGATGGTAGATCAATATTATCAAAATCATGCAAATATGGATCCATAACTATTGCATCACCTTCAGATATTTCTTCTTTTGCTGTACTGTTTGCTGTTGTGCTGTTTGTCGTGGTTATAGTTATGTTTACATAATCTGTTTGTTGTTGGGTTAGTTTTCTATAAGACTGTTGTTGTTGCAATAGTTGTCTATGCCCTCTACTCGTTGAAAATGGAGTTATGCATGATAATAATAATATCAGCAATACATCATAATATCTAGGGCATATCAACGACGGCATTATTAATAGTAGTAACTAACACCCTTTCTCTTTATAGATTCCATTTATTTATACTAGACCCGACGCTAAAACTATCAATCCAATCTCAATTAATGATGTACGAAAACAAAGGCGATAAGGCAATAATCTATATTGTACTTATGTTACACTACTTACAATATTACATAGTACCATAGGCGGGCCACAGGGTGCTTGTGGTTCTCACTTCTCACATCTCACTATTTCGCATATCTTATTTTTCACGACTTGGCGATTTGAATATTTACCTAACACCACCCACTACAAAAAATTGATAAGCCACCGGTCCGGCCTCTGATATTTATTATATGTAGGCATACCGTCTGTACTGAATCTGCAATAACTTATTGTTCTAAGTCGTCTTGTGGTTGGTTGATTGTGTCTCATAATATTATTGATATCAATCCGGCAGAGTAGAGCTCTCATCTTCTTGAACTTTCACTCACACCTACACGGACACATCCAAAAGTTGACATATTGAACTTTGAACCTTATTTGCGAATTAACATTACCCACAAAACAAAACAATATACCAAACAATAATAAACCAAATATAATAATCAAATAGATACTATGGATATAATAAAAGTTACACTCAAACAAGCATACATGCCCGACGGCACGCCCCTAAAAAACATCCGTGATACTGCCCCAATGGATGTACTTTGCGGTCGAGGCGGAGGCACGAACAATCACCAAGGTAATAATCACTGGCGTGCACTAGTCGCTGCAAATAAACGATTATATATCTCATTACCCAAGAAACAAAAATGTCTAGTT
>Ga0214477_100656_pt1 | contig 22639 bp, 15 predicted proteins | sample M1_20Mar14CPVII9_FD_165058 | JGI IMG/M metagenome (GOLD analysis project Ga0214477, IMG submission 165058) | Marine eukaryotic communities from Monterey Bay, California, United States - M1_20Mar14CPVII9sort6BwellC16 | ecosystem: Environmental > Aquatic > Marine > Unclassified | place: USA...
TCAAAAACTCACATACGTGAGGGCTCAATCTTTGTATCTTGCCGGTTGGTTCGCCAACCTTTAGGGATACTCTTGACTTGGATATTCTTCTTGGCTCTGCCAGCTTCACTTGGGCGTTCGAGTAGATATTACGATAGCGGCTATTTTATATTATATATTATATTTGATATCAGTATGTTCGGTTCATCCTTCGGAGCATCATTACCTTCATCAGGCGGCGGCAGTAAGTCTTTGTTTCCAAAGAGTGGTTTTAGTGGAGCAACATTAACAAATAACGACAAAACTGAGGCTCCTTCGTTACCTTTTGCTGGATTTGGTGGTGCTGCTATTAATTCCAAACCTTCAAGTACTGCTGCTAATAAACCATCAGAAAGTGGTGGGTTTAATTTTGGTGGTAGTGCTAGCACTTCATCAGCACCTGCAGGAGATTCAATAAGCTCCACCAAAACAAATTTGTTTGCCTCCACTTCTTCTGTTGATACTACCAACAAATCACCACCCACAACATCTTCTTCTAGTTTACCAATTAGTGGATTTGGTGCTACCAAAAGTACTAGCAGTAGTAGTACTAGTAAGACAAACACTTCATCATTTGCAGGAGCAGCGAGTAAGGCAGCAGCAAGTGCATCAAAAAATAGTTCACATCTTATGTCTTCAAATATTGGCAACAGCTCTGCCTTAGTTCCTACATCAACATCCACTGCTATAACAACAAACAATAACAATAAATCATCATCATCAAACTACAACAACTCGTTAGAAAGTTCCTGTATATCACCAAATGGACGATCATTCCATTCTTACTTGTATGATACAACATTACAAAAACATGTTATTGTTAGTGAATTTGCACCCTTTGGTGACACTTCAAGTGGTGGAGATGATAATATTACCCCCCGTGATAATAATGAGGGTATTACCAGTTCATTAAAGATTACGACAGTCCTTCCAATACTTGTTCAAGAATCGATTGCTATTGATAATGTTCTTGGTTTGTTATGTGTTGATGGTAATAATGATAATGATAGGAGTAAACAACATATGTATAAACAACAGCAACAAGGCGAAGAAGGGATGAAAACATTACCAACATTGTGTTTGTATACTTCTACCTCAGTATTTCTATTGACCATTGGTTATACCCCACCAGATGAAAATGATCAACAACAAAGCATACAAGGCAAAATTTTACAATCACATGAACCATTCGAGAAACAGTTACTAATGTCACCATCTAATTCATCCATCATTCGTATCCGATCTGCACCACAATCGAATTCAATGTTTAGTAGGAATGGTAGTATTGCCATGTTACTAAGAGAGGGTGGAAAAGATGACACATTTGTTGGATATGTTGTTTGTTTATATCATGGATTGCCTGCCAATGGTAGTCGTCAAAGTGGTAAGGGAGGAAGAGGTGAAGTAACCACACCACTGCGGTTTAATTATCAAGATTTAGTTCGTGGCTTACAGGATACGGTTGATGCCGAGAATGCAGCATATAATCGTGGTGGTGGTTATGATCAACCTTCTCCATCATATTCGAGGTTATCATCAACACCATCAAAAAGTGTTGTCGACTTTTGTTTCAATTCTAACTCAAGTGGATTCTCATCCACGTCAATTTTGATATTGTGCAATGATGGATCAGTATATGGTGCATCACCAATCATATTTGATGGTGCAGTCTTACCCCGCACTACAGTTATGAGTACTATATCTCAATTGAATGATGAGATTGAAGCATCGTCATCATACCTACAAGCCATGTCTCAAACGACTCCTGCGCCAACGACTGAACATGAGGGTGTAGATGCAAGATTGAGACAATGTCGTGCTGCACGAAGATATTTATTGGATGTATTTGGTATACCTGAGGGAATGGTAACAGGTAGCAGTACTGGGGGAAGTTATTATGTCAGTGCATCAGTTGTACATACAAAGTCATATTCAAGTTCTGGTGATTATGATGGATATTCACAGGCCTTGTCATGGCAGCCTCGGTTACAAGGACCAATAGTCATGCCACCTGAAGAGCAGGCGAGTGGTTCATATTCATGTATTGAATCATTTGGAGGTACTTCGGGTGCTGGTATTATCGATGGATTTGTCGTTGCACGTACCAGCAAGGGTTTTTCATCTCATGTGGAAGTTGGTATCCTCCCGGGTGAGGGTGCTGTTATCCTGCCAAGGTTTGAATTTGAGAGTGATAGCGATTGTCAATTGATTGATGATATTGTCCGGGGTACGGGCATGTATGTTGAAAGTGCATCCATCATGAATGATGTTTCAGAGGAGGAATCAGGCGAAAGCACGTCATCCACAGCTCTGACTACTGTTTCTTCCAATAATACCAGAGACTGTTCAATTGTGGTTGATCCACTTGATGATATAATGTTACATTTGGTAACAAACTCTCGTATAGTAACGGTCACTACCAACGCCGTTGCCGTAACGGCCAATTGCTTCAAGTCTAGAGCTGATGGAACAAGAGGAGAAGATAAAGGTTTGTCTACTATTCGGACAAAAGTATGGTCTGAATTGGAAGTTAGTTTGACCAACACTACACTTGTTGGTGCTTGTGTTAGTGGGGATGTACACTTGGGACATATCATGCTTGCAAGGGTATCAAATGGTAAGTGACTTAGAATTGCATGACTCACTAACTATTACTTGCCATGTCTCTAACTATTCCGCTTCAACATCACTTAGGTTCAATGGAAGTGGTAAACATTACTGCTACTCAATGTTTACATGAAACATCTGAGCAAATGAAGGCAAAATCTGAAGAATTGGAAGCTACTATTGGCAATGATGCAGCACTGGATGTTCTCAAGAAAGTAAAGCCCTTGCACGAGATATTGCAGCCGTTGATAGACAAGGTATGCAATGGACTGTCTAAAATGGGCAAAGTTGTGGGTAGTGCTACCCTACCAAAGGACGCTGGGCCTGAAAATCTTGCAACCTTCCTCGAGACTCAACACTCATGTGAGGTGAATGTTCTCATGCCCTTGGAAGAAATGTCAAAGATTCTCAGTGCTAGACGAGAGCTCCTCACTGAAATGTATAATCATCAATCTTCCGAGCTAGTTCGTCTCACATCACTACTTGATGAGTTCAAGAGCAAGTATGAGTCAAATCTAAAGCGTGTTGTTGCCTTGGAATCAAAGGCTTCAATACTCGCTGAACGTAGCTCGGCAGTACTCACTGCAACGAGGGAGTTACGTCCAACAATTACCGACGCCGAGGCTGCGTACTTTAAAGATTTACAACGATATGAAACAAGTTGTAACAAATGGGAGAGTACTGTGAGCAAACTCGAGAAAGAGTCGAGCACATCTTGTGAGGCAATGTCTGCTGGAGCCATTGAGAACGGTGACGTACGCTGCTTGGTCGATTTACCTCCACAAAAGATTGATGTTTGTCATAAGTTATTGGGGGGTGAAGCGCAGATACTAAAGAAGTTGGAAACAAAAGTAAAGGAGGCAAGTGATAATGTAGAGCAATTATCCAAAGCTATCTCTGGAGTCAGGGACTCGGAAGATGCTGCTCGACTTCGATTGGTTGGCGGAGATAAGGAGAACCAGCGAAGTTGATTAGACGAATAGAACCCAATAACCCAATATAGTCAACCTCCTATCTTATTTATTATCTTATTACATTTACACTTTCCCTATTTTGTTCCTTCCTACAAACCCCCAATCAATACTTAAATATACATACGATCCAATTATCCCGTTATGGTCCTTCTACTCCTTCTGCCAGGGCCGCTTCGGATGATTCAACTGATTGTTGATAATTATAGTTCACAAAGGGTGATATCATCCCATCGTCGAAGGCCCAACGTACTCGATCAAATCCAAATTCCCATATGCCTTCCGCATTACCCAGCCACTCACTATCATTACAAGTGACATTAGAGTCATTGCAGCATAGAGTACAACATTCACAAGTCAACTCTGCTTCAAATGGCTCCTCACTCCCTCCACCACAATCAGAAACAAAGTGGGTAATAGTATGAACACACACATCATCCGTATTGCCAGTCAGAGAGTTGTCATCAATCAGAAGTACCTCCAAGTATATAAGATCCCCTAATCCAAGTTGGCCAGTGAGCTGATTCTGATTCAAGATTAATACTGTTAAGTCGATCATATTCTGAAGTGATTGGGGGATAGTACCAGTTAGAGCATTCTCGGCAAGATCCAGAAACAAGAGTTTGCTTAAACTGCTACCCAACCAATCTGGAATTGTCTGAATCAAGTTGGAGCTCTTCAAAGACAATTCAGTAAGGGAAGTCAGATTCTTTAGCCACTGAGCATCATCCAGTGCCAACTCATTATACTCGTTACGTCCAAGGAACAAGATGCTCAATCTCTCAAGGTCGCCAATCTCCGAAGGGATATCGTCACTAAACTCATTCATTGATAAATCGACGGTCATCAAACTTTTCAAGTTCGAAATGCTTGGAGGGATAGCGCCAGTAAGTTTATTAGAGTGGAGCGAAAGAAATTTCAGTGAAGTTTCCTCAACGTCAGAGAGTGCTTGAGCAGGTAGTTCTCCTTCTAGAGTGTTGTCACTCATATCAATTACCTCCAACGAGGAAATGTTGAATAGATGACCAGGTACGTTGCCGCTAAAACTACAATTACTGACGTCGAGATGAACAAGCTTCTCCAACTCGGCAAATGACGTATCGTCCATAGTATTGTCAAAGTGATTGTCCTCTAAATAGATGTGTGTCAGATTTTTCATGCCCATTAACATATCAATATTGCCGTCAAATCCACAATCATCCAAGAATAGTAGTCGCAATTCTGTTAACTTTGATAATGATTGAGGAAGTGTTCCGTACATATTCGTGTTGGGCACAGACAACATTTGAAGCTTTGTAAGAGCTGACAGGTCGGGAATAGTACCAGTAATTGGGTTGTAGTCAAGAGCCAAGTAGACTAGACTTGTCATCTCATTCAGAAAGTCAAGATCTCCTTCCGTGCTATCACTGGTCAACTCATTATTCTGCGAAGAGGAGGCACGTTAATATGTGAGTTGTACAGATGAGTGTAGCCCTTGATCAACAAAATGTACGTACCTCGAGGATTAAAGAAGTCATCTTCTTCAAACCACCAAATGAGCGAGGGATCTTGCCAGTCAATTTAGTATACACGAGTCCAAAGTAACGAAGATTCTCCATCTCTCCATATTCTTCAGGAATAGATCCTACAATACCTTCATTCTGTTCAATATGTAGGGATTTAAGATACTTCAAATGACGTAATTCAGATGGTAGGTTACCAATCATGTTGTTCTCAGCTGTGGATGGTACATATCATTAAGTGTTGAGAGATATCACACACCACAAGATCTGTGCACAGTGGAAACACACAACAAAACTTACGAGGAAAGTCAAGTGTTGTCACAGTTCTCTGTTTGGAGTATATGTCAGCATCAGGATCTTCCAAGTCTGGCTCGCCATCGCAATAGACTCCAAAGCTTGTAAAGCCACTCTGTAGAAATAAACTAGTATACCATTCGCATTCATGTCGTCCACTTAACCACTTCATATCAAATGCCCATCCCTCACCACTCAGTGCATAGTATAATACAGCTAGAGAATACCGCTGATTAAATTGATAATTGTTAGATGTGGGTATGTCCAATGGTTTAGGATCTTGTTGAGATATCCAAACAGCAGTTTGATATTGTGGTGAGGTTGTATCTTGTAATGATGCTGTAGAACTAATATCATTGTCAATTAAATACATGATAGTATCACTTAGACGTTTGGCATTTGGATCTTCGGGGTCTGTAATAACCTCCGGTGGAGTTGTGGTAGGTGTATCATCCACTGATGCAGGCTCACTGTCAAGAGTGGGTGTAGTTTGGCCCATTCCATCTAATGCCTCGGTCTTGGGTGATTCATTTGACTTACTACTACTCTCGCCTGATGCTGGCTCATTATTGTTATTGTTTTGACTAACTACCAATCCAACAATCAAGGCAACTAATCCACCGATAACTAATAATAGTGCAATGATAATAAAACACTTCTTCCGTAATGCACCTATGTATTGTAGTATTGCAACGATAAAGTGTAAATTCATAATTCTTTTGCAAACATATCTAATGCATACAACAAACCATGAGCTACTCATACTTACGATTAGTTCGTTCAACAGTATCATCAGCTGTTAGGATAGTATCACGCCCTTCTTCAACGTCACCGTCGACAGTACCAACATGAGAATAAGCATCATCATTATCAATACCATTTTCAGTTGTTTTGTTGTTGGCAGCAATAAAATCAGCTTCTCCGTTTGTGATTGGTAGAGGATCTTCAGCCTCTACCGAGGTCGATGTTTCCATCATATTATATGAAAAGAACTTATGCTGCTGCTACTACTAATGTTATCGCGATATATGGTTCTATAATATATCAGCGGATCGTATCAAATGGCACGCTATTCCGATTAGAGTGAAGTGGCGCATGCAGATTTTTTTTTATAAAGCAAGATATGCTTGTCTATCTTTTCCACTACTACAAACAAAACAATACATAACTTAATAAAAACTGGAAGTACATAATATGAGTAATCTATGCGAGAATGTATTATCCTCGTATCTAACAGTCTTAGGTATATCATTTGATTGTTAGATTGGCGGTGGTCATGTGATTTTCAATAAGGCCAGTTCATATAAATATTTTCTTGACTTGAACCAACCTTATTGAGTCAGTTAGCAGGGGTTCTATGCAGGTAGTAAAGAATTAGCTGGCGGAAACCGTGGCCGTGTGTGAGATAGAAAGAATTGATTATTAGATACTAGTATATTCATATATAGTTGTAGCTGACCATAATCTGTTAGCGGCAAACAATACTTGCCAGACTAGAGGAGAAGCAGAAGAAGTGTGAAGGTGCACCTTATTCTCTTGGTATCAACTACTACAGTCATATAGTTGCAGTTGACGGCAAACAAAGGCAAGATAGAAGAAAAAAAGTGTTTATGAAGGTACACCTCTTATCCTTTGCAACTATATACAAACCTACTATTATGAAGAGAGCTAATAATGATGTTGCAAAACAATCTACATTGGTTGGATGGGGTAAGAAGAAGACTAAAACAGTAGATGATAGTGTATCGAATGGCAAAAAGAAACATGTTCCACATTGGGAAAATGTAAGCTTACCGAATGGTCCAATGTTATTACTACACAAACATATTGGAGGCAATACATCATCAGAACGGAGAGACACAAAAGAATCACTGGTAAAGATGACACATTGGAATGATAATGTTACATTTCAAATCTTTGGTAAAGAATGTAAAATGAGGCGTAGGATTTGTCAATTCTCTACTGATGGTAAGATTGAGTATTCATATAGCGGTCTGAAGAATGTGGTTGCACCTAGTTTTCCTGATGTATTGTATGAATTGAAGTGTGAGGTAGAGAGTTTGATAATTGATTATGTTTTGGAGATTACAAAAGATGGATCAGAAGTCAATACAAAGAATCTAAGCATACCTCATGAGTTGATTGAACTTGCAAAGTCCATCAAGAATCGCAAAGGAGATGAAAAAGAAGAAATATACAACTATTGTCTGCTGAATCATTACAGAAACGGAGAGGAGTACATGGGATATCACGCCGACGATGAAGCATCTATGCAACAAAGCATTCCGATTGCTTCAGTATCATTGGGGATAACCAGAAGCTTTGATATACGCCCAAGAAAAAAGGATTGTGATGGAAAGAGAAAGCGAGTTGCAAGATTGCCCCTTAATGATGGCGATTTGTTACTCATGTTTGAACCTATGCAACAACATTATGAACATGGCATCCCTGTTGAGAAGAAAGTAGTTGGAGATAGAATCAACCTAACCTTTCGAAGGATTATATCTTAATCACTTGTCTTTATAAAATGTTATTAGCTAGCTGGTATACATTTGAACGAACATATATACATACACATGTATTGATAGTGCAACAAACCCGTCACACGCACATCCAAATTCACTCATAATGAAACATATTTCCATATACAAATTAAAAATCCGTCGCGGCCTTAGACAAAAGAGAAACCATTGCCCTTTTCTTGCTGTGTTCTCTTTTTGTACTCAATCCGTCGGCTAAACTCCTCCATCATTTTGGCATATTGTTGTTGATCGATGACTCTCTTCTCGTTTGCCCAATTCAGTAATTTTGTCACTTCAGTCTCCACACCACCACTGTCTTCAGGAGATCGATGCAACATTGTAGCCCTATCCGGCTTACGAACTATCTGCAGTGTCGATGGATTCTGACGCCAAGGTTCACCATCAATTTGAACTGCAATCTTCTTCTTAAGAGTGATGGTAGCCGCTCGACATTGACACAAGAGTTGAGCATTACTCAATCCTACACGGATTTGACCCAAGTGGAATGTACCACGAATACTCACAACATCTAACAATCCATCTTGACAGCTACTGGGCAAGTCACAGGCGGTTAGATTTGAAGTATCCAGATCAGCTAGATCTTCAATACTATCATTCCTAATCAGTCCATTGCCACTAGCTTGTAGGAAATCACCATCACTATATCTTCTCACTCGTTTGTGTTTTGGTTTAAGCCCCTTTGCCCACATGTGTACACCACCAGAATAGGAATCGATATTTAGGAAGATTATACCCTGAGAGTCGGCAGGCAATGGAATCTCAACACCATCTGCAACCAGTGTAATCTGTTCAGATAGATTAGCACAAGATGATTTGATCGCCTCTTCACCTCCAGCAATAGCATACCATGTCTTATTGAAGAATCGTGAGAAGAAGAGTTTTGGTTTGCTCTCTCGTAAGTTGTGTACCTGTAATGCCGCTTGTGCGTCGACCCCAACACCTAGATAGTTCATGAACGACTTGACTTCCTTCTTTTGTTTACCCTTCTTGGTTGTAGATGTCATATCAAGCTCCCACAAATCAAGCATTGAAATGTAGGCATCGGATATTTGACGCAGTATTAAGAGTAAACTTTCATTGTTATATCCTCCTCCCCATCCATGTATTCTGGCTAAATCATTCCCAGTTCCAAGTGGCAGGATACCAATGGGTGGCCAACGTTTCATATTCATCTTCTCAAGGGCGGAGATTACCCAACTCACGGTACCATCTCCTCCACATATCAATAGTTGGAATCGACTAAGCACCGAGAATGGTTTCAATATCTTCTCTGGTCCACCATTTGCCAAATCCCATACTTGGATAGGGTTGAGTAATTGACGAAATTGAGTTATTAACAAATTACCCTGCTGTGGACCTGACCTTGTGTTTACAAATACCAACAGAGGCATGCAAGACGAAGGTAGAAATTCATCTCCAAGTATATACCCACTGGCATCGGGAATAGGTACTGCCCGACTCATATCACGGAGTTGTCGACTTGAATTGGCAGTATCGAAAAAGTTTAAATTGGATGTATCATTTAAATCACCCAATTCAGGATTACTGTTAGTCTTGGGATTTAGCTTGCTGTATAACTTGGGTGAGGGCATTGGAGATATCGTCTCTGGCGGTTGCTGGGCTAAACCAGGTTGTGACGATGGAGGTTGGGGCTGGACTTCATTTGATTTTAACGATGGTATAATGATTGGTGCCAGATCAACAGACTTTCGATAGTTATCAAGTGCATCCTTCTTCTTCTGTTTGTTATTATACACTTGTTTTGGAAGTGGCGAAACATTGACTGTATTTTTAGGTGATTTGGCCACTGAGGATGGTATGTCAAATAATCTAGCCGATGCTGATCGTTCAGTTTCAGGAGGATGTTCCAATCCCGATGCCGACATGAAGGAAGATTGTGTTGCATCATCATTATTTATATGATCTGACGCCGTGTTGAATCGCGGTCGTACTGATTGAGGAACATTTATCAAATTATTATCATTCTCATCATCATCTCCTGTTTCTTCCTCTATTTCTGGCGTAGTAGGTTTGGGTGAGTATGAATGAGATAAATTCGGTACCGACTGCAATGGAGGGGCATTCATATCCTTATTCTTGGCAATAATCTTACGATTGCTCGCCACGGGCGTGACACCCTCGGGCAAAGTTGATAAATTAGTTGGTGTTTTGAATAATAATCGTTTGCCAACACTCCCCCATGTTGCGACACTACCATCATCTTCATCATCTGTATCATCATCTTCATCCACAGACAATCCACGCTGCTTACGTATACGATATCGAAATATCTGCATCAACCGTGTTGAGAATCGTGCTGTACTTTCCTTATTTAATAACTTTGCACATATCCCATAAACTACATTGTAGAAATTACGTATCCAAGACATTAACTTCTTCCATTTAGATTCATCTAATAATAAATTTTCAAGTAATGTATGCTCGATTTGTTGTCTCATATTGTAATGATTGGGTTGTACTTGAAATTCAACTAATTTACATGTCGGGGGTAAGACTAATCGTCTATATTCGGCAAAACGTATCTGTGTTTGCCATGCTTTTTGAAATCGATCATGATCTGTTTCAAGCTTTGGATAACCAAAGTCTTCATATGTAAATGATTGTTCCCTGTTGTTAATATCATCTGTGTGAGTAGTTGTACCGCCAGATGGAGAACTACCCTGTGCGGTGGTATATCGCTTCAAATGTGATGGAGAACTTAACAAATTCCCATCCGATGTAGATGGATGCATCTTATGTTGTGTAGCTTTTAATGATTCTTTTGATAATGGCCGGAAGAAGGAACGTAGTGGTGTTCCCAGGGAACTTCGTTTTTTGCTACCTGTTGCACGGATGGTTTTGTCCATATCATATGTATTATTTTGGGTATTGTTGTTTCTTGATTGACGTAATAAGTCATCCATTTGTTGATGTGTATCAATATCATTCCGATTAGCATGTTGTTCTCTACCCTGTTTTAATTCATACCATAATAATTTCAAATCAGCAATACTTCGACAATGTCTTACTTGCTGTAATGTATTTACCCATAATTCATAACCACCCCATCCTGAAGTATTATTCCTTCTTCTTCGTCTTCTTGTCCAAGGCGTAGCCAATATCAAGTATGATATTATAAGGAGTGTTACAGTTACTAATATTTCCTCGTAGCTGTATGATTTATCTTCGGGTGGGTATTGAATTGGTGTTTGTTTATCGTTATTTTCGGGATCTTTCCCTATTATACGAAATATAGCACGTAGTAGACCCATAACTACTGTTTAATTTGTATTATATCATATTTACTGAGAATAGGTTGGTTGGAGATGCCGTGAGGAAGTTGAAGTCAATATTGTGATGTATAATAAAGTCTGTGATATTTTTTGTGATACATAGGTATGATCTAACCATCACGCGTGAGGGGCAGTACTTGAAAATTTGGATACAAATCTATTGCCATGTGTCCGGCTGTATCCGATCCAAAATCAGTCGACAGCCGACCTCTCATTTTTTTATTGGCAGTGAATCACACAGTAGTCTCTCAATATAAAGATGAAGTTCGGATTATTCGCCCTTGCCCTCGTGGCACCTGCTACTGCTGATGTTTACTTCAAGGAGCAGTTTAATGATGATGTAAGTTTTGGTATATTGATTCAACTTTGAAGGTCGACCACACAGCCAATGAAAGTTTGGGGGGCTTATTGCAATAAATTTATGACGTGTAATTTGGATATGGCGAAGGATAGGGGGTAGGATATGGCTAGTATACCTTCATTAAATGGCAATATACTGTGTCTATTTCTGGTGGATAGAGATGCCAATATCTAACTTATTGCAAATGAAAGGGCGGCCCTGTTTTCTATAATTTTATATCATTTTTTTTTTTAATATCGCATTGTTACTAAACCAACTATATATCATCTCCTCTCAAATACTAAATACACAGGGCTGGGAGAAACGATGGACTGTATCATCAGACTGGAAATCTAAAGATGAATTAGGTAAATGGGGTCATACCGCAGGAGAATGGTACGGTGATGCCGATGATAAGGGTATTCAAACCTCTGACGATGCCAAATTCTATGGCTTATCCGCTCCCATGTCCAAAACATTCAAGTCTGGTAAGAAGGATTTAGTCATCCAATACACTGTCAAGCATGAACAAAAAATTGATTGTGGCGGAGCCTACATTAAGTTATTACCCGGTGGGAAGAAGTTTGAATCAACCAAGTTTGGTGGTGATACTCCCTACTCTGTTATGTTTGGTCCTGATATCTGTGGATCATCCAACAAACGTACACATGTTATTTTCCATTATGATAAGAAGGATGATAATCTTCTTATTAAGAAGAATGTTGGTACCGAGGATGATCAGGTATCACACTTGTATACACTTGTCTTGCGTCCTGATAATACCTTTGAGGTATTTGTGGATAACAAATCAGTACGTGCTGGTAAGCTCGAGGATGAATTTGATTTCTTGCCCGCTAAGGAGATTAAGGATCCTGACCAATCAAAGCCTGAGGATTGGGTTGATGAGAAGAAGATTGCCGATCCCGAGGATAAGAAGCCAGATGGTTATGATGATATTCCTATGGAAATTCCTGATCCCGATGCCTCAAAGCCTGATGATTGGGATGACGAAGATGATGGTGAGTGGGAGGCACCCATGATAGATAATCCAGATTACAATGGTCCTTGGAGTCCAAAGATGATTGACAATCCTGATTATAAGGGCGCTTGGGAACATCCCATGATTGCCAACCCCGAATACGAATATGACGATAACATGTATGCTGTATGTAAGGATGGATGTACTCATGTTGGTTTTGAATTATGGCAAGTCAAGTCTGGAACAATCTTTGATGATATCATTGTTACTGATAGTTTAGAGGAGGCACAGAAGTTTGCCGAGGAGACATTCTTCAAGAAGAAGGACGGCGAGAAGGAAATGTTCGATGAACACCAAAAGAAGGAAAAGGAAAGGGAGGAAGCCGAAAGAGCAGCCATGGAAGATGAGGACGGTATGGGTGGCATGGGAATGGATGATTTTGACATGGACGATATGGATATGGGAGATGAGTTCTAAACACTAAATTATTTTCAGTGAATGTTGTTAGTGTTTGGGTATCTCGGAAGTTCTTGTGTCTGTTTTAGGTGATGGTGGGGATAATTTTGTTTGTGTAGGTTACCCATCATAATATGGTGTTTAGAATGGACGAATAGGCATTGATAATCGTATCAATAAGGTTGGCATTCATTTTGAGCATAAGTATCATATTATGTAGTCTAGGTACTTAGCGGATCTTTTTCGAGAATATTTGAGTACTTATGAAACATAGACTCCAAGACCCATGATATAAGTTTGCCCCGCATACCCAAGTTTAAAGAGAATACATACACTGGCACCACATACATAAAAAGAGAAGGATACCCTCCCACATTACCCACCCGACAATGACAACTTGTGATTCGATATTTATGAGGAATATGGGATATAGTACCCTCACATCAAAATCATTTGCTTTTTAGATTTATTGAGATGTGGGTCTTCTCAGCTAGTCAAATAATCTCTGTATTGCAGTATTCCTATGTTCACCATCCTCCAACTCAAACCCCCCTGCAACTTTATGTAACTCCGTACATATATTAAAATTATATCTTCCCATATCACACAGTTCCCCCGGAGTATCATACTCTTCACTAAATCTCCTCTCCCAATCATATTAAATTGAAAACTCAATTAAATACTCCTTACCCCATTCAATCTTTGCCCAAACGCGTTCATAAACAAACATAAGACCAGTCTTGAAAATAGCATCCGATCCTGCAATCTTCGATGCCATACTTAAATTCTTGGCAATTAAGTAAGACATTGTTAACGTATTCGCAATGGCAAATAAACGCCATAATAATGCCTTGGCTAAGCTACGTCCGATATCATCCGCTCCTGACTTACGACCTGCCTGACTTTTATTCATAAGACGTTCACCAATGAACATGGTGGCAGCCTTGGAGAAGAAGTCAGATCCGACAATTGATAATGCAGTAGAGATTGATCCAGAGAAACGCAAGGAAGTGAAGAATGTAACACTACCCGCAATGACACGCCACATCATGGACTTAACTAATGATCGGGAAGTAGTTTCTGAAAAGCTCGGAGCCTCGTCTTCATTAATATCTGTACCCTGTAAATAACGTTGTTTGGTAGCTTGGAACTTCTCCAATTCAGCCTTGGCGGTTTCAACCTTTGTCATATACTTTGCTTGTTCTTTTTCATACTTGGATATCTTTTGATCAATTTGTTTCATCATTGCATTAGTTGCCTTATCTGTATCGCTAATTGATGTGGCAACACGAAGTAATGAGCCTTGATTTCTTAAATTCTTTGGCATTATTGCAGATGAGTGTGGTAGATATGATTCAGCTTGGCGTGATAGTGAGACTGGTCGATTGTAGGAAGAGGAAGTCTGTTGGAAGGCATTGGCAACTCCGCTAAAAGCGTAGACAACCGCCACAAGGATGGTACCATAAATCATGTTTGGACTATTAAATATGTATTGTCGCCACTGCTGTATATATTACTGATATATAAACACCCTATCCACGAGCAATGACAAGATCATTGGTAACTTTGATACTTCTTGAATTTATGTGAATATGTGGTGCAATCTGCGGACCGTTATGCATGGGAATTAGAAGCTTCTCAATAGCCCAAAGCGCGGTGAATGTCTTTGATTTGTCCATATCACTAATTGCTTTAGGTATGCTACTCCTGCTTAATATGCTCTCACTCTACATAAACCCTCAGCCCTCAACTCAGTGCAATAGTTAAACTACACCCATCATTTATTAATATTTATCATCTAGTTCATCTATATTTGTAGCTTGGTCGACACATTGAGATTTGCAACATATCATATTATATCTTCTTAGTCACAAGTGGCAACAATTGATCTTTTTAATTTTGCAACTGGTATTTACCATAACAAAAGTAATACTACTACTATTTCACTGATTGCAAAATCAAATCATAGTTTATGGTTATATCTTTTACAACACATTGCTGCAACGTAATATTATAGTATCTCGTCAACAACATCACATTGTAAGTATAACAATAAAGCATGGAGTCAACAACAACCCGAAATAAAGTATCAGACATGCCATGGGATGATGTGAATGATGATAGTGGATTGTATACTGGAGAAGTCAACCCGTCCGGTGAGCCCGACGGTATGGGTGAATTAAGATATGATGATGGAAATATAGTAAAGGGACAATGGAAGAATGGCGAAATTATCTTAGACAAGTCGAATAATAATACATCAAATGATACCACACCACAGCATACTGATGATGATGATTATATTGGTACTATTGAAACAGATACTGACGACAACAAAGATGTCGTCAGTAGTAGTACAGATGTTACACCAGTAAAGAAGAAGACAAAGGAACAAGAATTGGCAGAGTTTCATGAACGAAATCAAGAGTTCCTCCGAAAGGCAGCGGCAGTAGAAGCACTCAATCAACAAGATGAAACAGCAATACTCAATGGTGGTACAATGACTGAGCAGCAGTTAATCTTCACATTACAAGAACAAGTTCGTGCTCTATCACATGAACTGCGGATAACCCAAGATGCAAATGAATTGAACAAAACACAATCAAGAGCAGAGATTGACATGCTTCAATCGGAAATCAACCAACAACAAGTTCGTCATGAAAAGATTACAGCATCACTTCGTAATCGATTAGTCGAAAGTGAAATGGCACGGATGAAGATGCAGGATCAATTATCTAAACGAATGGAAGAGGATACTTTACGAGATGAAGATCTTAAAGCAAGGTGGAAGGAAATGACTGCATGTGTACTCGAAGATAAAGAGTGGATGTCACAACAAATGTCATATTGGAAGGAAAGTATGGAAGAACACAAAAAACGAATGGCACAAGCCAAGGATATGGGTATTTTAGAAGCAGGCATCGATACAAATGGGGGTGAGAATAATAAAAGAAGAGGCAGTGGTACTATCGAGAGTGAGACTAATAATAGACGGTTGAGTCAACGAAAGTTATGGGGTGATACTGGAGAAGAGTATGAGACTGATTCTGATGATGAAGAGATAGAACGTATGTTTGGTAAGAGCAAATAAAGTAGTACATTGTATTCAGTAGGGAGACTCATCAACTGAGTGTTTATTGATCTTTGGCTACAATGATAATCCCGCAAAAAGAGCGGTTGATAGAAAATATTTATTTTCGATTTTCTCACGAGCAAGATCATCGACTTACTTACTATACTTCTTAATTATTACTATAAGATGTCATTGTCTAGACAGGTCCTATCATCGCCATTCGATGTAGAACAGCGGTCACGAGAGACATCAACTCAGAATGGTGGTAACAGAATAAAAGTAAACGAGAAAGGAAGCAGTCTCGTTGCTCCTAGAATTGACACAACAGAAGATGCTGCATGTAGTGTTGATCAACAGCCTGGATCCATTTCCTTTGATAGTAGATCGATCAAAAATGACATATATGCAAATCCAGTAGTCACTGTCAAAGGGCAGCCTCAACAGCACAATGGTAAAGATGAAAGCAAGTCTCGCCAGGATACAAAGAAGAGGAACGACTCTACACCACCGCCAGTTAAAGGTCGTGCCCACATGTCTATCCAAACAGATGATTATAATGATGCTGATGCTGTTGCTTCCGATAATAACTTTCAAGCGAAATTGAGTACATTGTCAATGGAGAAGTTATCAATGGATGCGCCAATAGAAGAAGGAGAAGAGGCAAAGCCTACAAGTGATGTAACCTCAAGAAAATGTGCCGCCTTGAAGAAGTAGAATGCATTGCTGTATATAAACTAAACACCACACTACCGACCTTTCGTCCATTATCATCTCTTGGAGTCTTGACTTCGCATGATAGTATTCGATTCGTCATCTAGTTGTTACAAAGTCCTCTTTCAACATGTACAATACCACTTTCTTTGCAGTATTTGTTTCGATAAATGGAAGAGTCGTCTTTCGTATATTATCATGTTTTAGGCACAGATATTCCACTAATTCACTATGTGTTTTGACTCTTTGTCCATTGAGCGTACGATTAGGAAACTCACTCGGAAAGACACAACTGGAAGATAGCGTTATCAAGATTATATGATGATGAAAGAGAGATGATTGTAACTTCTGTTAGTACATGTGGTTTATAAAGGCAATCAAATAAAGGCAAACTTAGGTCAAATGAAGTAGTCAGCTCGACCAAACTTCATATTGAACACGAATTCATATCATAAAACAATAACGCGGACTTTCCAGGGCACAATAGCAAATGGAATCTTCAACAGCAGAGCTAAATCAATTGAGGCTTCAGTCGCTTGATCGGGATGAAATCCCGCAATAAAGTCTAGAGATTGAAATACCTTCAAAGCTGACTGACTGTCAGATATTTGAGTATTCTTTGTCTCATTATTAGTATAAGTAGTTGTCTTTGGAGTAGTGCCACCATGATATACTTTCTTTGATTCGATTCTACTTTGTTCTTCTTTCCAATATGTATCCCACACATTCGTATTGCATTCGTCCTCTGATGAACAAGTTGTGAGAACCTGCTTCAGAGTTTCTACAAGAGTATTGTCGATATGCATTCTCATGTACTTTGGATTTGCAATATTGATACTTTGACTATCACTTGTAACGTTCAATTCATTATTAGCCAGTCTCTGAGTTTCAAGTAAACGAGGAAGCAACTTAGCCAATGGTTGTGATGTCGCCAATCCTTCAACCGCTCTTATCTTTGCTTCTTCTATAAGTAAAGATACAAATCATTCGGTAGTGAAGATAGCAACCAACATGTGATGCATGGTTGATGGATAATAATAAATACACATATTATCTACAAACATGAGATACAATATTGCACAGGCAATGTATATCCATAGACTTTACAACTCACCTGGATGGTTCAATAAAAAGTTTAGAGATTTGACTAATGAACGATGAGTTGGTATCCGTGGATCTGCTATAATTGAATCAATACCATCAATATTGTAAAGTATCCAAGATAGATCACCTCGTCCTCCTGCAACATCTAATATCAAAGTTGACTCAGTATCTCCGCCAGACATTATTGATTGGAAATTATCAAGTAGAAAATCTCGAAATACATATACTCGATGTTTCTTTGAATGTGCTCTTGTACTATTTTCATTGAATGGTATTGTATGGTTTGATTGTGACGGTGGCGGAGGTACGCTTTCTTTACCCTTCTCGATAATGGTGCAAACATTTTGCATACTACTTGTCTCCATACTCTATCCTACCTCTACATTACTATGTCCCTACATCACATGCGTGATTCTTCGACAAATTATGAGAGTATATAATTCAAGTTCTCAGAGTATCACCACAGGACAACCGCGGCAGAATACTTCAAAATAATAAACACATGATAGCTCATAATAAGCACATCAATACAGCAGAAGGAGAATATGTAGCAACCAAAAAAACTCATGAGCTGTGCCAACACTTGCCCTCAAACTCTCTGTCACGGGGCCAAATTTAATTTTGTCACGGGGCCACCAAACATAAAACAATCTGAAAAATTCAGAGATTTACATATAAACATAAAAGTTATACATAATTACAGCTGCACAGGAGCTTCAGTTGGCTCGACTCTTTCATATGGCCTAGGACGTGTGAGGGATCAACTCCTTGAAGGCAGCTACGTTCAAAGCACAGTAGTTTCATCTCCTTGAATCTACTGTGCTTTGAACTCGGAGGCGGTGACTCTTCAACGGAAAAAAGGCGGAGCTTGGGCTTAGATTTCTAAGCCCAGGTGACGCTTTTTTAAATGTTTTAACGTACATGAACATATCGGTAGTCTAGAAGAGAAAGATATTACTAATATACATCGTACCTTAACCTTTATGACACTAAGTCTAAGATTGAGTTTCTTTTTGTGAAGACTCTTTCTTCATCAATTCATCTGCTTCATTTGTTATGGAAGTATTGACAGTCTCTATAGCTTCCTTTCCCAAAGAAACTGGGCATTTACTTCCATCTATTGATGTCTTGGTTGACGACTCGTCTGTATTCAATCCAAGCCATATCTGTATTTCTTTTCTTACAATTTTCTCATGCATGCACAATTCTCTACCTTTTGCTTGGATTCTATCCATAAGTCTTTGCATAGACACTAGTATTGATTCGTCATTATCCACATCTATTGCGTCGTCATTCATCAACTTTTTCTCTTCTTCATGCCACCGACGAGAGTGTAGCAAAAACAACATCATAGCACATGGCAAATACCATAAACTTGTTAAGAATACTTTCCTTGCATTGGCATTACTTCGTTCTTTGTCAAAGTTTGATGCCACGTATAGAGCATAGCCATTCAGTAATATCCCCGCATCGACTGCAAACATTGGTGATGTTACCTCCAACGCCGTACTTATAAATGGCAACGATGCCAAATATAATCCATACCGTTTGATAAGACTTGCGGTACGATCACCAATAGGATCATTCACCGCTACCATTGCAAAACCTCCCCGTTTATAATCAGTTCTATACATCCAATTCAATGCAAAGAAGTGAGGAAATTGCCAGAGGAATAATGTCGATCCCAAGAGTATTGCCTCGGCATCGAATGGTGATCCACCCGCGGCTGTCCAACCCATTACTGGTGGTATCGCCCCAACAACCGCGCCTACCCATGTATTAATTTCAGACCTTGGTTTGAGATAGGTATATAATCCAGCATACAAACCAATATTACCAAGTCCCAACATTGTTGTTATTGGATCTGTGCCTAATCCAAGCATGAGTCCACCCGATGTACCGGTTAAACATCCAAGTCCAATAGCCATTTCTTTAGTAACAACACCAGTAACTAATGGACGATTGCCCGTGCGTTTCATTTGTCTATCACGTTCTACCTCAATAACTTGATTAAATGTTGCTGCTGAGCTTGCACATAATGCTGTCCCTATTGATGCAGCTGCAAATGTTGGTAGTGATGTGAATGCTAATGCTGTTGGACCTGCTGCTATGAAACCAAATGCAGTTGTGGATACTACTAATGCAGATAGTCTCGCCTTTGACAGCTCTGCTAAGTGTGATATTTGTATATTGTTATTTGATTGTTGTGCATCTATTATTGTTGTTTTTGTATTTGTTATTTTTGCAGCATCATCTGATGCAGCCACTTTACTATTTCTTTGCAAATCATTATCATCTGAAGTCGTAGTAGAGAAAGAAGGATGGTTCCAACATTGTATTGAAGTTGTTTTGCTTACTCTGCAATAATTAATGGATGGTGATAAACACCTCCCAACTGATGTTAAATTGACTCTACGGTTTATTGCCGCTGATGAACACCAAAACTTCCGCGCCTGGCGTCCTATTAATAAACTACTGCTCATGTTTATATATAAAGAATCGCTGCAGTATCATTCCAAGGAGGATATCAAACTGCATAAGGTAACTGCCACATAATATCACTGGAAGAAAAAACTCAATGAATATTTTTAAGGGTGGTATCCTAAAATTCTAGACGAGCATCAAAAGGCTGTGTTATTATGTGTTTGGAGTGTTGGTTTATCCTTTGACATGCTAATATATATCCATTATCATGAGTAATAATCAAGCTTCGAGTGGTGTTCCGGTTGGCTATTATCACCCACAACAACAAAATTACCCACAACATGCAACTGCAAATTCGTATGTTGCACCCCTCAAAACCAGTGATGGAGCTAATAACAATAATAGTATCAACAATAAAGAACAATCGACATCCTCATCAACTTCTACACCAAGAACACTAGCACATGCTTTACTTCCAGACTTGCCTCTTTTGATGCAGGGTTCGGGAGATGTTCTGCCAGAAGAAGTAAACCCTCTAAGTGTTGCTACGCTTGCGAAGCTAACAGAAAAGTATGTAGCTTCACTTGTCAGTGCTGCTATGGATGCACATGATGTGTTTACAGATGGTGAAGTAGTTGGCGGGGGTGCATGCTTGGGACCACCTCCATTTGGGTATAAAGGAGGAGATAATGATGACGATACCAAACGCAAAGCAAGCGATGCCAAGTCATCAAGTTATAATAAAAAGAAGAGAAAGATTGATTATTGGGATATGCCTCTACCAACCCCTGGCACTAACAAAGATGATTCTACATCAAATTATAATAGTTCAGACTTATCATCGGATAATAGTGATGATGATGATGATAATGAACCATCAATTAGAAATTCAATAGACGGGTACGGCAATGTTGATATGCATACCAATGAACGAACTAGGAGTTATTATGTTTCTGCTCCAACGGTGATGGACGCGCGGAGTTTCATCTTCCCAGTTTGTCATGATCCAGTATTGTATCAACGAATTAAGGAGGTACAAAAGAGTCGACGTGCAATTCAAAGAGAAGTTGTTGATAATGTGGTCTTGGATATTATGAAGGAAGAGGGTGCGAATGAAGGAAGAAGGAGTAATATAGATCTGTATGATGCAGTTCTAAGTAATAATAACGATAAGAAGTTGGCTGGGGGAGCTAGTGTTTTGGGTTCAAAGATAGATCCTTCTTGGCCTTTAAATGAATTGTCAAGAGATAAACTGTGGTAATAATACTATATTGGTTATTACTGTCCGTACGTTTCACTTTGTAAAATGAATTCCTTTCCCAACCTCAACTATCGTACATAATATGTAAACTAAACCAACTTAATACTATTGCACAGAATATTGTACAAACATACCCCCGAATTTAACTCATATTGGATAGTTTCTCTTGAGCCTCCTCTTTAGCACCCACTGGCGGTCTTTTACATGGCTGTAACATCTTTTCTATAAATTCCTTCCTAGTTCGTCCAATACTTTCATTAGTTGCAACCGCATAGTATGACATTTGATCGTAATGTCCAACATGTGAGGCTAATGTATCTCGATGCATATTAGTTACCCATTCATATTTTGACATGTCGGCATCTCCAGTGCCTATATACTTTGCTTTTAGTTGATCTTTGTGGATTGGTGCTCCGCCTGGTGTACTCATATTGTATTATCTTTTGTGTGTATTGAATATTATGTTCAACCTCAACTTAAATAAATTTGCAATAATTTGGTTGATGTATCTTTGTTTAACCGTCTCGCAAGCTATACCAAATTTTAAAGAAAAATCAATATGAAGCCGCTGATTTACCACCGCAATGCAATGATATATGTAAGCATCTCGTACAGCCAATTCCGCCTCCCAATATCACCTCAACTCACCAACTTTCTACTCATCTTCATTTTGGTGGCGACGGACAGGACGGTGCAACACTTTTTTTTATATTATCACGCAACATTAACAATGAACCTCAATAAGAGGCGTGGTGCGTATCCACAACACGATAAGCACGGTTTTATTACTCTTCTGTTAAAGGCATTTCTTGTGTTTACAATATCTGTAATTATAGTTGGCTATTATTACTTCTTAGTAGCGATAAATCCCAACAATCTTCGAGGTAATGATAATAGCAACAGATTGTTAGAAAAGCAACAACTTATCAATGGAAAACAGCCAATTGCAACAATCGGGTATGCAGTGACAGTATCAGGATGTCCCGGAAAGAGTGTACGAGGTGACTTTGGAGCAGGTATTTCCGATGGAGCTGCAGTACTTAAACATTCGATACATCTCAAC
>Ga0214477_100657_pt1 | contig 22638 bp, 10 predicted proteins | sample M1_20Mar14CPVII9_FD_165058 | JGI IMG/M metagenome (GOLD analysis project Ga0214477, IMG submission 165058) | Marine eukaryotic communities from Monterey Bay, California, United States - M1_20Mar14CPVII9sort6BwellC16 | ecosystem: Environmental > Aquatic > Marine > Unclassified | place: USA...
ATGATTGCGCAATTTTCCCTTCCACAAAGATTTCCATTCATTGCTGATAACTCAAAGTAATATTTCGCTTTGTCAATATCCCTATCAACTCCATTTCCAGTCCAATAATGCCAACCTATCTGATGATGCGAATCTGTTGATCCCAATTCCACTGCATTTTTACTCAATTGAAATGCCTTTTCATAATCAAAAGGATGACCTTGATCTCCGTTTTTATAAAACTTGGCAAGTGTAATCATCACTTGGGGATCCGTTTCAGCACTCTTATTCAACTGTTCCAGTGTTTCTTTACCCCCACGAGAACCAGTGGCACAACAAAGTGGACAAAGAGTTGCACAATTACCATTATCATTATTGGAAGCCGCAACGAGACATCCCTTGCATATTGTTTTAGAACAGCAAGGTTGAAAAATGCTTAGCTCGAGATCCATCGGTAGTAAGCAGATTGGACAGTCATTTTCTTTAACTTGAGGATCCATGAACAAAGGGTCATTCTCATCGACAAATAGATCAGATGGATGATCGCAACTAGATGCTCTGATATATGTGTCACAATCCATTGGAGCATATACGAGCCTTTTGGAATCTAGACGAATTTGATATGGATATATCTCTGGATCGTGATTATACCATAACTTGATAACTACGCCTTGTGTCCAAGCAACTCCATGGTCAGTTTCATTAACCTTGCATTCAACTCGATCCCCAGGATTGAATCTCAACTCTTCTGATATCACATCAACTATTCCCCTATCTATTAGCTGTGTTGTATATTTTTTGAGTTTAACATCAATACTGTCTTCTTCGTCACTTGGTTCCGAAGATATATTCTTTGAATCTACACCAGGAATAGATTGTTGGATACACCCATTTAAATCTACGGGTGCATATATTAGTGTGCCGTTATCTAATTGGACTTGATAAGGCTGATGGATACCAACCGTTGAGTCAAATAGCCAAAGGTTTATAACAGTACCGTGTGTCCAAGCACCATATAAACATGCTACTCTATCCCCGACTCTGAAACGCAAATCGTGAATCTCGGTTGTTTTCTTAATACACGAATCTTCATCGAAAGGTGCAGATATCAAACTCAAGTCTCTATTCAACATGATTTGATAGGGGAATGTCTGGCCTCTCTCTTTGTATAGTAATTGGATAATAGATCCTACTTGCCATTCATCCATGCCAACTTGGCAACTAACTTTATCCCCGATATTGAATCGCAACTCTTTCCCTTTATACTTTACATTATCTCCCAACTTACTGGCATTCTTATTTGGGTTCTTCTTTTTTGATAACTTTCTACATACCTTTTTATGTTCCGGTCTATGTGCTTTCATACATTGGGATCCACAATAAAAGACTGAATTGCAACTTGGGCACTTCTTACTACTCTCCTTGCCACATTTTGCACAAGGTGTGTTCATAATTGATGGTGTTTTGCTGAGAAGATATAATATGGCGTCGATTGCAATAAAAGAAGAAACGAGGTATTAAGATCAGTAACAAATATACATATACAACAATGGAGATCATCAATACATATTATTGGTATCATAAATCAAATATTACATCTCACCTGTATGTATGAGTATCTTAGGATACCGCAAAATATCAAGTGAGTATCTCACAACCAAAATGCTATCTTAAGATATATCTGTGCTTACCTACTATAACACTCTCAGTATCGAATTACAGATTGTCAGGCTGGGCATACCAAAGACCGTATATTGCCTAGAGAGGAGCAGATTTACATCCTACAATGCAAATTGATTGGTCTCGCTGCAGTAAGAATGGAGTCAATATCTGGCGATATGAAACCGTCCACCAACAAATATGTACTCAGTCGCATAGAGGTATGCGCAGGTTATAAGATTATAAGAGGTATGCGTCCATCTAATACATCGGCACCATGAAGAGGCATAGAAATAACAATAGTAATGGTATTAATCATTTAGATCATCTTGAAAAGTTTAATGATAAGGATACCAACAACAATGGCCAACCATCAATGATGCACTCTCATAATAGTAGTAGTAGTAGTAGTAGTATCATGAATAAAGAAGGGGGTATGTCACGTGCTGCTAAGAAAAGAGCTAAGAAACGAGCCAAGACTGCTGCTGCATCTGCAAAGTCTAATAATAATGTATTGAAGTCGGGTGATACAGCTGTAGAGGATACTACTATCAAGGATGCCACAAGTAATAAGAAGTTGAAAATACCATTAGATGATAATGCTGATGATCTATTGCATGCAGCAAATAATAGTATTGATAAGAAGAAAAAGAAGAAGAAGAAATCCAAGAAAGATAAACATCATTTAAATGAAGATGCGGAGGTAAATGCCTTTGCAATAGGAGATGCTGCTATTGTTAAAACATCTAAGATGGAAGTTGATGATGATGATAATCAAGTTAAAGATGGTATAGATGATGATGTAGATGATGGCGATGATGATGAGATGGGTCCAGAATTGGAAGCATTATTGTCAACACTTACCCCTATGCAGATATTACTACTGAAAAGGCATAATGAGGATAGTGACGAAGATATGAAGATGCCAGCTACTTCTCAAATGCAATCAATCGATGGTATTGATTCTAAAGAAGAAGAACAAGATGATGAAGAAGTGCAAGACAATATCAACGAAGAAGGAGCATTAGCAGGTATCAATCCAATTCAAATAATTGGTGACTTGACTACCCAACATCGTGCCAAGATATTACTGTCATCAATCATATCACCAAGTGGTGTAACAACTTCTGAATTCTATGATTCGTATTGGGGTAAGAAACCACTATTGGTATGTTTAGAAGATGATGAGGATAATGACGGGGTTGTAAATGGTAGTGTTAAGGAGAATAGTACAGAGCAAAACCTACAGAATGAGGAATTAGCTTTACAACATGCAACACGTTTAAATGGTTTCCTCGACAGATCAATCATTGACACAATGATATCAAGGAACAAGTTACGATATGGATTAGATTTAAATGTTACACGATTTACTGATACAATGGGAAATGGATTGCGACATCGTATCACCTTGGATCCGGAACCCAAAAGGCGCAAAAACAAGGGCAGTGCTGGTGATGATGTTGAATATATTGTTGCCAATCCAAAAGATGTATGGACAAATGTTGATACATCACATTGTACAGTACGTCTACTCAGACCACATGAGCATAATGACAATATCCATTCCATGCTAAGTTTGTTAGAGAGTGAATTTGGTTGTATGGTCGGGTCGAATGCTTATCTAACACCACTGAACTCCCAAGGCTTTGCTCCGCATTATGATGATGTTGATGTGTTCATATTACAACTAGAGGGATACAAACGATGGCGAGTATATGCACCCTTTAATAAACGTGAGACATTACCTCGTCAAAGTTCACGTGATTATACTGAGAAGGAAATTGAAGAGAATGGAGATGAAGTGCTGGATGTTGTACTTTCACCTGGAGATGTATTGTATTTGCCGCGTGGTTGGATTCATCAGGCTGAGACAGTTAGTCGACCATCACACATGCCCAAACTTACAGGTATTAAAGATGACCATTCATTACATTTGACAGTCAGTGCAATGCAGAATTGGTGCTGGGCCGACTTCCTGGAAATGCTCATGCCCGAAGCATTAGAAGGTGCAGCGACAAGTGACAAGAGTACTAGCTTGAGGGAAGGATTACCTCGTAACTTTTTGAGTTATATGGGTACAATGCATCAAGTGGATAATGAAGAAGGTATAGGAGGTGATTTGCCTGAGGGATTGAAACAAGTAGCAGAGGCACAAAGTATGGGTGAAGATGAGATGGATCAAGAAGAAGCACAGATAAAGCAACGAACATTAGCACGTCAAACACATTTTAAGAGTGAGGCTAAGAAACGTATCATGAGGGTATGTAAACAAGCAATGTCAATGCTAGATGATGCATGTGATCAAATTGGAAAGCGCTTCCTGTCAGACAGGTTGCCACCTGCACTACTTGAACCGGAAAGATGCCTTACAAAAGAAGCACTATCAGATAATACTGCTGCACATCATCATGACGCGGCAAAGAAGATATGGCCCAACACACTCTGTCGACTTGCCCGTCCAGGTATTGCCAGGCTTGTTATGGAAGATGACAAGGCGGTACTATATCACTGTCTAGACAATTCTCGAGTCTATCATGGTACACCACTAAGCCCAATGGAGTTTGAGATTGATGATGCGCCTGCACTTGAACAATTGCTAACGACTGTTGAACCTCATTGGATACAAGTTAGCGACTTAATTCATGGTGATATTGAGGACAAGATGGAGATCGCACAAGCTTTGTTCGATGAGGGTATATTAGCTACATTGCTCACTGACACCCCAGATAGGAGTGTTCAGACTGGTTAATCTATTATGTTATGAGCAGTGTATTTCTTAATATGACTTGTCTTTGTCTTATGATATTGTTATTATATATCTGGGTCATTCGACATTGCATCATTTATAAAGGACAAGTATTCACTTCCAATATTAACTTCGTCTACAATGTTGACTGAGACGCTTCTTTCACTGTCGCCGCAATTTGATGGTGTGTTTATTAGTAACCCGGTCTCTTGATTAATGATCACGTCTGTTACTTTTGTCGATACTAAATCACTATTTGACAACAAATTGGCAAGAACAAACGCTGATACAGGATCATATTTGAAAGTATCTTTAGATGATTCAACTTCAAATACTTTTGATAGAATACCTTTGCCAGCTTGAGACTTTTCGATAATATCATCCCATGCTTTGTCATCTATCACATTCTTTGAACAAGCTTGTGCTGTAACTAGACAGCTGATTCTATTTTGCAATATTGGACTGGTCAGTACTGTTCGGACAGATTTCGGATCTTGAGCAAAGTTGTACTCGGCTTTGTCATTATCAGAGACTGGTGAGTTGCCACCCATTACACATATAGATTTCAACTTGTTATCCAAGAGCGATGATGTTTGTTCATTGTTGACCCAAGATGCTACATTTGTCAATGGACCGACATAGTAAATCAATACTCTGATCAGGATATTTTCGTAGTGTATGTTGCAATGATGTATGTAATTCTAATGTGACATCTTCATTGATAACATCTCCGCTGTTGGGGGACACGATTGTATCTAGTTTTCTTCTATATTCTAATAACCAACTTGGTACTTTATTGCTTACATCCTGAGTAGATATTCCAGCCACAACAGTAGCAGTTGGATAAATCATATCTAGAAATTTACTTGCACGATTTGGACACTCATGAATACCACCTACTGTTGATATAAACGGAACAGATATCGTTGGGTTGTTTACGAGAGCAAATATTGCCAATATATCATCAAATCCTGAATCAGTATCAATGATTACAGTTTTCTTCTTTGGCGGAGTCATAATATTATGAGTACTGAATGATTGTAATAACATATAGAAGCACAATTGATTCATCTCAACACACTACTCTTTTTCAAAACTTCTAATCGTCAATACTATTGATGCAGCCCTTTTGATGATAGTTTAATGAGATATAGATGTAAATAGTATTTGGTATAACCAATCAGAACGAGTGTAGTTGTACAGAATAAATCAGAGACTGGATATTGTAGGATACCAAAATAGATGCAACCGTATCCTTTCTGCTGCAATAAATCAACACTGTCACCTGCCTGATTATATATGCAGTGATGGTATTGGTTGCGTATTATCCTCTAACCTCTCCTTTTACAACTCATTCATATCAACTTACAATAGCAATTGGCAATGCTTATATAATGCAAGATACTGAACGTTGTCGACTCCCGCTGGCTAAACCAACAATTACTACAATAAGTTATTGATTGTTGTGTGAAGCTAGTCGATATCAATAGTGGGTAGAGGTATAGAATTATTGCAATTCGCGGTAAGTTTAGCTCAATCAGTATCGGAAATGTGTCGAAAATCGTTCTTTGCTCATGTGATGACTAATTAGCTATAACATTCTCTCTCCCCCATCAAAGGGGTAGATTGCAATACCATAATATAGGGGCATCACTAAACTCTATATAACAAAGGAGAGAGACAACAATAAGAACAACTACACTAGCAAACATGTCAATGTCAACACTAGGGAATCAACTAGCCGCACTCTCCTCTTCATCAAAATCAACATCTGCAGGAATTGTTTCCACGGGAACATCACGAGATACAAACATTGAGAGTATAGGACGAGGCTTCCATCATTCCAACAAACATGGTCATTCAATATTAGACAATAATAAGAATGTTAATGTTAAAAATCGTCCATCTATATTATTTGATAATGGTAGAGAGGCAGCTGAAGTTTCTTTAATTACATTACGTGAGAATGCAATCTCGGCCCTACTTAGTCTTAGTGAGGTACGAACTACATCATCTAAATTATGGAAAGATGCCGAATTCATCAATACTAATAATGGTTTATTATCATTATACAATTGTAACAACTTTGAAAGAGGAACAACAACATTTCAAGATAATATCACAGTAGATAAATCTATTGAAAAGTTATTAAAGTTAATAATGAGTATAGTTACTGAATGTCCTCCGCCATCATCAAGTGAAAACGAAAATGATATTAACTCCAACCTAATATTAGTATCATGTTTACACATTATTGAATATCTATTACGTAAATATGAGATACATACCCGACCATCAACATCACGTATGCTACTACAAGTTTTCCTTCCGTTGCAAATTATACATACCACAGCCTATCCAATGATATTTAGTAGAGTATTATCATTAATTGATTTAACTACTATAGCGGAATATACATTCTTACGACCCTATGCAAGTTTGGGCAGTCCACCGTTGAATAGAAATTTGCTGGCAAAGTATGTTGCCAAGAATGATGCATTGGTAAATGTTATTGGTAAGATTGGTTTGTGGGGTAATGAGATTTGTGTAGCTGAGAATAGAAGAAGTGAGGATACAGATATGTTAATTGATCGTGTTGGTAGTACAAATGAAGAAGAGACAGGTCAAGGAGGTGGTGCACTATTAGTACGACGTGGTATAAGTACGCTCTTATCATTCTCGGCATCAATATTAGTAGAAGCAATACATATCCAATCAATATCAAGAGATAATAATGTCAATTCTGCCACGGGGGGTGTTCAGGAGAGTTTAGTCCGAGTATTAATTCCAATGGTCTTATCTGCTTGTAAGTCAAGTGGTAATAAGGAAATAGGATATTGTCCAGAGTGGAAGGAGTGGGGTAGATTATTAGCATCAACTATAAGTATGAAATGTCCATTGAGTGATAATACTAAGATTGCATTGTGTGATGCTATTGTGGAAGGTCTACCGACTGTTGGTGGTAACAAGAAAAGAAAGAAGAAGTCATTCCAAGATGCTATTCAAGATTTGTCAAGTAGTAATGATGCACTATCAGTCAAGGAATCGGATGATGCCGGCAGTGCCATCATGACGTTACTCTCTGTCTTGGGAACCATGAAGTCAAGCGCTAGTGATGACGACGATGATACAGGTTTGGAATACTACCTACCAATGCTCCCACCCAAGAAGAAACGGATGAATACTACTATCATTGATTATTTGGGATGTGAACTCCCATCATCGACATATAAACGTTTATCAAAGGAATATGGTACTTCTGTAGCAAAGTTCTTAGGAGCTATACTACAGAGTGTTCGAAATGAAGATGATAGTGATGATGAAGAAGAAATGAGTGAGAATCCAATCGTCATGGAAAAATTGGCACCTCTGGTTGCATCAATTATCATGCAAGCATTTACTCGATTTGAGAAAGAGGCTGGAAAGGTTCTATCTGCTTCTGCTGTCTCACCTAAAAAGAGAAAATCGAAAAGTAAGGGAGGAGATGGAGAAGATGGCACTATGAAAAGCAAGGCAGATCGTGATGTACTTTTTATTCTCAGCTTGGTGAGTTACTATTGTCCAATGTCTTTTGCAGTTATATTTTACTTCCATTGCATTCTAGCTCACCAACCTTGCTCTTCCATCTATTAGATTCAAGAACCATCTCTCACATCCCTCTGGGGATCTAAGCACTCGGCTCTAGTGGCTGCAGTGACAGTTCACACTATGACCTCATATGATCGACTGCATAAAGCTCAACCAAAACCTTCTGATTCCAAGTCGTCTGCCTTGATCTTGCAACGATACTCATCAATCCTGAAGGCCTTATCCGCTGCCAACTCAATCGTTTATGATCAAGGAATTGCGTATGCAATCAACACACTTGCAAAGTCTGATAAGAATGATAACACACACTTATCACGGTTTGCACAACTCTTAGGTCGAGAGGACATATCATCGTTGCTTACTGGAAGTAAATCAAGGTCAAAGAAAGGAAAGGGAGCTAATGCAGAAGACAATGAGAATGTTGCCGCGAGCCTTCTACCGCCTCGTGTGGCACTTGAGAATGCTGATGCATCAGTACGTCTTGATGCCATCTCTCGCCTAAGAGTGAGTATTGAAAATGGTGATGAAGATGCAGATGAAGGCTTGGGACAGGCACTTCTTCGTCGTCTTGTCACTGATGATGATGCGGCTGTTGCAACTGCGGCTGGGGAGATTGTAGCAAGTCAATTGGAGCACATTGTTGATAGTAGCTCCAAGTCTAATGCATTTTCATCTCTTGTTGATGATTTAGTTACCCTTGCCAAGGAGGCGTTGGCTGCACTACGGCACTGGACTTTTATCGGTAAAGATGACTTGTGGTCGCCAATATCTTCATTTGATAGTAAGAAAAAGAAGAAGGGTAAAGCGAAATCAAAGCAGGTTGATTCACCTCTCTTGTCGTGCATTAGTATCTGTGGATCTGTTGCAAAGCTAATATTGGAAGAGGAATCTCTCCAGAGTATGGATATGGAGGATGACGACGATTCCATGACAAGCTTACTGTGTAAGATTTTCGTGTCTTTGGGTGCTCACATTAACATTGGCAGTTATGGTACTGAAGATGATACATTTAAGGCTCTTCATGAGGCGGTATTTAATGAAGCTTCTAATACTCTATTACAAGTCTTCAACAACGATGATGGCAAACATACGGTTGTCACTGACTTGGTTACAAAAGAATCTAAATGTCAGAAATTGTTAACTCGCTTCCTTGACAATCAACAAGAGAAGGAGCCAAGTCCGTTGCAATCACGCTTTGTATGGTTTGCCTTACAGTCCTACTCAGACATTCTACAACAGAAGACAGAGTCGTCATCTGTCATGCTTGAAATATCTTCCAATTTGGCTCTGTGTCAACTACAGTCCTACACTGTTGAGTCCAAGAAACATAGCTCGTACCAATGGGAGGTTGACTTTCTTTGTGATTTGTGCAAAAAGCACTTGTCTTTACTTTCAAGTGGTGATAGAGATGGATTTCAAAAGGGTATCATGAAGCTTGCATCCACTTCCTCAACTCTGTCTTTTGATGAAATTGTCAAGCCTGCCATTGCACCTCAGTTCAGTCAAAAAGAAAACAAAGGACATGGATTGGCTGTTCTATTAAACTCTTGTCTACAACCACATGCAACTAAGGATGGAACATTGCGTCTCCTTGCTAATACATCAACTGGAGAAAAACGTATGAACTCCAAGGTTGCAAGAGAATGTATAGTCCCAACCTTGGCTTTGCTGTCTCATCCCGATCGCTCTATCCGTGAGAATATGATACGACTACTCGAACGCTTTCAGACAGTGAAGAAGGATGGAGTAATATCGGATATATGCGCTAAAGCGACGGACAAGAAGTCTCCTACCCGCTCTTCTCTATTGATGGATGGTGCTAACACCCTTTCTACTTTGTTGGGACAAGTCGTGATAACATCGGGATCATCAGCGGATGTTCAGAAGTTCTTGATTGAAAGCTGCAAGTCATGTGCATTGACAGAAGATGGAAACTTCTCCAACGGTGGGTGCCAGGCGTCTGCTGTACTTCTCTCTGCATTAGAAAAGGCTGGAGAGAATGTCTTTCCTCTATCGAAACGGTGGGAGTTTGCTGGACATGATTTGTTCAAAGCTTTTCTTGAATGTAAGGTTGTAATGCCATCGCTAAGTCGGCTTAGAGATTGTGTTCTGTCAATGCTCAAGGGAGTACTGGTGAATGAGGCTCAGGGTGACGGTGACGGAATGAGTCTCCAAATATCCGTTGGGCCTTCTCGTACTGGCAGGAGGACACGATCCTACTCCATTGGTGCTTCTAGTAGCTTCGCAACTCTGGATCCATACCCTACCGACATGCTACAAGCCATCCTTGATTCTCTTGAATCAAGTACATCTTCTCTCCAGCTTCCAAAGCATGTTATTCAGTTGGTTATTAGTCGAGAATCTTGGACAAATGGAGTGTTTCCCAAGCTGAATATCAAGTCAAGAGTTTCCGTTGCTACTGCACTACTGACTCTCCGAACACGAGATAATGATGAACATGCAGGACAGGCTCTTCTTGGACTTCCATTGAAATCTTCTGACTTTATGCATTTACTCAAGGAAGTTGATGCATCACGATCTGAAATTGATTTATCTTCACTGATATGCATTACTGATTGCATTTACGGACGACTAGACGTCCTTGGCAGTACTTCTGATATTACCAAGCTTTCAAGCAGGTTATTTGATCAGCTTCTATTGATATCATCAATTAAGAATGTTAATGGGGGTGACTCGGGAGGAAGAGATTATACACGAGTAGCTCTTTTGCAAACACTTCTTGCCATCCATTCACATTACAAGAGTGAACTATCTAATAAGCCTGGTAAGGATAATACTCCCAAGAGAAAACGTAGTCGTTCTCATTCTGATGTCGGGGTAAGTTCTAAAACCCTCTCGTCGCAAGCTGATCTCCTCGTTGGGCTTGTAGGTGGCAACACATCGGTCATCGACCCATTAGATTCAGGACGTGGTAGGGCTTTGTCACTATCTCTTCTTACATGTTTATGTGAAGAGTCGCCATCATCAGTTGTCTCCTCCCTACTTCCAGCCCTAATGGGTTTAGCCAGTGGAGATGAAGATAACCAGAATGTTGATATGAACGCATTGGGTGATGCACTCGTTGCTATTGTGCCTGCATATTGCGCACATGCATCGTCAGCAAATCTATCATTGTTCAGTCTTCTTGAAAGCTTCGTTGGCAAAGTAATAGTCTCTGATGAATCAAGATATATTTTGTTAGATCATTTGGTGGATGCATTAAAGATGCTTCCAACAAAGGAGAGTTCAAGTGATGCAATCGCTTCATTATCAGCTTGTGTAATGGCATTCCAAGCATTCAATATTGTTCAAGAGCCTAATAATGAAGATGATGATTCAGAAATGGAAGATGATGAGAATGACTCTATGTCAAGGCTAGACAATCGCGTACTTACCAACACATCAAGTGCAGTGAAGATTGCAGTATCACTCTTATTGCTTCAATATGCACAAAAGCTCATGTCGTATGTATGTGATATCTCGTCAATCTCTGAAGAAGATGAGCCTCCTTCAGGTGATGAAATGAAAGTCAACACGTCACAAATTGTAACGCTTGCCTTGAAAGGTTCTAATAACGGAGACGAGAGTGGTAGTGCACATTCTGTTGCGTATTCTGAATTGACTGTAACACAAAAACGATCAATCCTATACTTGGCAAACAATTTGCTTCAAAGTGTAAGAGATGTACTATCAACATCCATGGCTAGAAGAGTTATTCGAAAAAGTAAAGGTGATGATGCAGACTTATGTCTTCGCTTATGGAATGAGCTGATGTTGACACATACGAATGCATTGCGTGCTTATGCTAAACTAGCAAGTGGTTCGGCAATGAGTACAATGGAAAAGAAGTTTTGGGCTGCAGCTCCAATTGCAACTGGCGATTGTCTTGATAATCTTCAGAGCTTCTTACCTGTATCACATTTCTTGGCATCCGTGTCATCTGCTCTGACGGACGAAGATGTTGATACTTATATCAGTAAAAAGTCAATGAAGCTTCTCTCTGACCGTGTTGCAGAGTTGAATGCAGATTCACCAGAGGCATCACTATTTCTCGAGATGGTACCTGATCTTGTAGCACAGTTGAATGTTGATGCAATGGATACTGACAATGAAGAAACGCTGTCAAACATACGCCGTACAATTGTCATGCAACAAGGATCCCTCATTGCCATTGAGAGCTTTGCAAGGTATCTTTATCCGACCACAGAGAATGGGAAACTGGCAGCAAATGCAGCGTCTGTGTTTTTACCAGCTCTTGTCAGTGTCACAAAGCTACTGGATAGTGCCGCAAAGGCATGGATCAAGGCAAATAAGAACATTGATGATGAAAAAGTGCAATCATCAGGTGTGGCAGATGCTGAATGTCAATTACTAAGCTCATCTTCGTTGTGTTTGTCCACTCTCATCACAGCAATGAAAGCTCGTTGTTTGCCACAACTTCCATCGATCATTAAACCACTGGTCACATCTCTAACATCAGTGAATGCTCAGTTGGAAGGTTCAAATGATAATGAAACTAGTTCATCAAGTGGAGAGTTACTACAACTGTCAATCTTAAAGACGCTACACGCAATCGCCGATGCATTGCCTCAGTTTCTGTTACCCTACCTTCAAGAAAAGCTTTGAACAAATCATGTCCAGCAAACTCCCACCGTTTCGATAGAGGAAAGACATTCTCTCCGGCCTTTTCTAATGCAGAGAGAAGTACAGCAGACGCCTGGCACCCACCGTTGGAGAAGTTTCCATCTTCTGTCAATGCACATAACTTGCAGCTTTCAATCAAGAACGTTTGAACATCCGCCGATGATCCCGATGTTATCACGACTTGTCCCAACAAAGTAGAAAGGGTGTTAGCACCATCCATTAATAGAGAAGAGCGGGTAGGAGACTTCTTGTCCGTTGCTTTAGCACATATATCCGATATTACTTCATCCTTCTTCACTGTCTGAAAGCGTTCGAGTAGTCGTATCATATTCTCACGGATAGAGCGATCGGGATGAGACAGCAAAGCCAAGGTTGGGACTATACATTCTCTTGCAACCTTGGAGTTCATACGTTTTTCTCCAGTTGATGCATTAGCAAGGAGACGCAATGTTCCATCCTTAGTTGCATGTGGTTGTAGACAAGAGTTTAACAGAACACTCAAACCATGCCCTTTGTTCTCTTTTTGACTGAACTGAGGTGCAATGGCAGGCTTGACAATTTCATCAAAAGACAGAGTTGAGGAAGTGGATGCAAGCTTCATGATACCCTTTTCAAATCCATCTCTATCACCACTCGAAAGTAAAGACAAGCGCTTTTTGCACAAATCACAAAGAAAGTCAACCTCCCATTGAAATGAGCTACTGTTCTTGGACTCAACAGTGTAGGACTGCATTTGACAAAGAGCCAAATTGGAAGATATTTCAAGCATGACAGATGACGGCTCTGTCTTCTGTTGTAGAATGTCTGAGTAGGACTGTAAGGCAAACCATACAAAGCGTGATTGCAACGGACTTGGCTCCTTCTCTTGTTGACTGCAGTCAAGGAAGCGAGTTAACAATTTCTGACATTTAGATTCTTTTGTAACCAAGTCAGTGACAGTTGTATGTTTGCCATCATCGTTGTTGAAGACTTGTAATAGAGTATTAGAAGCTTCATTAAATACCGCCTCATGAAGAGCCTTCGATGAATCATCGTCAGTACCATAACTGCCAATGTTAATGTGAGCACCCAGAGACACGAATATCTTACACAGTAAGCTTGTCATGGAATCGTGGTCATCCTCCATATCCATGCTCTCGAGGGATTCCTCTTCCAATATCAGTTTTGCAACAGATCCACAGATACTAATGCACGACAAGAGAGGCGAGTCAACATTCGTCTGCTTTGATTTCGTTTTGCCCTTCTTCTGCTTCTTAGTATCAGATGAAGATATTGGGGACCACAAGTCATTTTTATTACCGATAAACGTCCAGTGCAGTAGTGCAGCCAACGCCTCCTTGGCAAGGGAAACTAAATCATCAATAAGGGATGAAAATGCATTAGACTTGGAGCTACTGTCAACCATGTGTTTCAGTTGACTTGCTACAATCTCCCCGGCTGCAGTTGCAACGGCCGCATCATCATCCGTGGCAAGACGACGAAGTAGAGCTTGTCCCAAGCCTTCATCTGCATCTTTATCGCCGTTTTCAATACTCAACTTCAAGCGAGATATGGCATCCAGACGTATGGATGCATCAGCATTCTCAAGTGCCACACGAGGCGGTAAGAGGCTCGCGGCAACATTCTCATTATCTTCATTAGTTCCCTTGCCTTTCCTTGACCTCGATTTACTTCCAGTAAGCAACGATGATATGTCCTCTCGACCCAATAGTTGTGCAAACCGTGATAAGTGTGTGTTATCATTCTTATCAGACTTTGCAAGTGTGTTGATTGCATACGCAATTCCTTGATCATAGACAATTCCTTGATCATAGACAACTGAGTTGGTAACGGATAAGGCCTTCAAGATTGATGAGTATCGTTGCAAGATTAAGGCAGACGACTTGGAATCAGAAGGTTTTGATTGAGCTTTATGCAGTCGACCATATGAGGTCATAGTGTGAACTGTCACTGCGGCCACTAGAGCCGAGTGCTTAGAGCCCCAGAGCGAGGTGAGAGATGGTTCTTGAATCTAATAGACGGAAGAGCAAGGTTGGCAAGTTAGATTGGAAGCAAAACCTAACTACAAAAGACATGGACAATAGTAACTCACCAAGCTGAGAATCAAAAGTACATCACGATCTGCCTTGCACTTCATAGTGCCATCTTCTCCATCTCCTCCCTTGCTTTTGGATTTTCTCTTTTTAGGTGAGGCAGAAGCAGATAGAACCTTTCCAGCCTCCTTCTCCAATCGAGTAAATGCTTGCATGATAATTGATGCAACCAGAGGTGCCAATCTTTCCATGACGATTGGATTCTCAATCACTTCTTCTTCATCATCACTATCATCTTCATCTCGAATACTCTGCAATATAGCTCCTAAGAACTTTGCCACAGAAGTACCATGATCCTTTGATAAACGTTTATACGTCGATAATGGCAGTTCGCATCCCAGATAATCAATAATAGTAGTATTCATCCGTTTCTTCTTCTTGGGTGGAAGCATTGGTAGGTAGTATTCCAAACCTGCATCATCGTCGTCGTCATCACTAGTACTTGATGCCATGGTACCCAAGACTGAGAGTAACGTCATGATGGCACTGCCGGCATCATCAGATTCCTTGGCTGACAATGCATCATTACTGCTGCTTGTCAAATCTTGAATAGCATCTTGGAATGGCATCTTCTTCCTTCTCTTGTCGACACCAACAGTTGGTAGACCTTCCACAATAGCATCACACAATGCAACCTTAGCATCATCACTCAATGGACATTTCATAGATATAGTCGATGCTAATAATCTACCCCACTCTTTCCACTCTGGACAGTATCCTATTTCCTTATTACCACCACCACCAGACTTGCATGCCGATAAGACCATTGGAATTATAACTCGGACTAAACTCTCCTGGACACCTCCAGTAGCAGAATTGACATTATTATCTCTTGATATTGATTGTATATGTATTGCTTCTACTAATATTGATGCTGAGAATGATAAGAGCGTACTTATACCACGTCGTGCTAATAGTGCACCACCTCCTTGACCTGTCTCTTCTTCATTTGTACCAACACGATCAATTAACAGACATATCCTTCTATTCTCAGCTAAACAAATTTCATTACCCCACAAACCAATCTTACCAATAACATTTACCAATGCATCATTCTTGGCAACATACTTTGCCAACAAATTTCTATTTAACGGTGGACTACCCAAACTTGCATAGGGTCGTAAGAATGTATATTCCGATATAGTAGTTAAATCAATTAATGATAATACTCTACTAAATATCATTGGATATGCTGTAGTGTGTATAATTTGCAACGGAAGGAAAACTTGTAGTAACATACGTGATGTTGTTGGTCTTGTATGTATCTCATATTTACGTAATAGGTATTCAATAATGTGTAAACATGATACTAATATTGGGTTGGAATTAATATCATTTTCGTTTTCACTTGATGACGGGGGAGGACATTCAGTAACCATACTCATTAGTAACTTTAATAACCTTTCAATACTTTTATCTATTGTGATATTATCTTGAAATGTTGTCGTTCCTCTTTCAAAGTTATTACAATTATATAATGATAATAATCCATTGTTAGTGTTTATGAATTCAGGGTCTTTCCATAGTTGAGGGTTAGTAGTTGGTACCTCACTTAAACTAAGTAGAGCCGACATTGCATTCTCACGTAATGTAATTAATGAAACTTCAGCTGCCTCTCGACCATTATCAAATAATATAGATGGACGGTTTTTAACATTAACATTCTTATTATTGTCAAGTACTGAATGACCATGTTTGTTCGAATGATGGAAGCCTCGACCTATACTCTCAATGTTTGTATCTCGTGATGTTCCCGTGGGGACTATGCCTGCGGAAGTTGATTTCGACGAGGAGGACAGTGCTGCTAGTTGATTCCCCAGTGTTGACATTGACATGATTTGTAGTATTGACTGTTGTGATTAATTGTTGTCTGCCTCCTTTGTTATATTGATGGTATAGATCAATCTATTTTGACGGGGGAGAGAGAATGTTATAGCTAATTAGTCATCATACCAAACGCATGAGCAAAGAACGATTTCCGACACAATCCCAATACCAAAAGGGCTAAACTTACCGCGAATTGCAATGATTCTATCTCTACTACTATTTACTATTGTCGACTATGCAAACAACATATCAAACAATAAATTGTTGGATGAGAGGTCCAGGATTGAAACTCTTATTTGGCGACCAAACTACTAATTTTAAGCTTGATATGATGAGTTGTAAAAGGAATGGATTAGAGGATAATACGCAACCAATACCATCACTGAATATATCGGGGTTTCACGCTCTTTCGATCGATAGTAATCAGGCAGGCAGCAGAAAGGATACGGTGTGCATCTATTTTGGTATCCTACAATATTATCCAATCTCTGATTTATTCACTACAACTACATACCTCGTTCTGATTGGTTATATCAAATACTATTTGCATTTACTTCTTATTGTACAATATTTGAAAAGACCGAATTAACACCATTATCGATTAGAAGTTTGAGATGACTCAATTGTGTCTATTTCAGAATTGCATACATCAACTAAAATATACACAGCAACAAATGTTATTTCAATCATTCAGTACTCATAATATTATGACCCCGCCAAAGAAGAAAACTGTAATCATTGATACTGATTCAGGATTCGACGATATCTTGGCAATATCTGCCCTCATCAATAACTCAGAAATATCTGTTCCGTTTATTATATCGACAGTTGGTGGTATTCATGAGTGTCCATACCGTGCAAGTAAATTTCTAGATACGATTTATCCCACTGCTAATGTTGTGGCAGGATTATCTATTCAGGAGTTAAGCAATGAAGTGCCAAGTTGGTTATTAGAATATAGAAGAAAACTAGATACACTCGTTTGCCCCAACAATGGAGATGATATCGATAAAGATGTTACAACAGTTGAGTTGCATACATCATTACAACAAACATTACAACAATATCCTGATCAGAGTGTTGATTTACTATGTCTAGGTCCATTGACAAATATAGCATCTTGGGTCAATGACAAAAAAGCATCATCTCTCTTGGATAACAAATTAAAATCGATATGTATAATGGGAGGCAATACACCGGACTCCAATAATGACAAAGCCGAGTACAACTTTGCTCAAGATCCTAACGCTGCCCAAGCAGTACTGACCAATCCAATATTGCGCAATCGAATCAGTCTGGTTACTGCACAAGCTTGTTCAAAGAATGTGATAGATGACAAAGCATGGGATGATATTATTGAAAAGTCTCAAGCTGGCAAAGGCATTCTATCAAAAGTATTTGAAGTTGAATCATCTAAAGATACTTTCAAATATGATCCTGTATCAGCGTTTGTTCTAGCCAATTTGTCAAATAGTGATTTAGTATCGGTAAAAGCAACAGACGTGATCATTGATCAAGAGTCCGGGTTGCTAATAGGCACATCAAATGGCGGCGGTAGTGAAAGAAGTGTCTCAATCAAATTTGTAGATGAAGTTAAGATTGGAAGTGAATACTTGTCCTTTATAAATGATGCAATCGCTAATGACCCAGATATATACCAACATAATAAGGAAGCACTAGATAAAGACAAGTCATACTAAAAAATACACTGCTCATAACATAATAGATTAACCAGTCTGAACACTCCTATCTGGGGTGTCAGTGAGCAATGTAGCTAATATACCCTCATCGAACAAAGCTTGTGCAATCTCCATCTTGTCCTCAATATCACCATGAATTAAGTCGCTAACTTGTATCCAATGAGGTTCAACAGTCGTTAGCAATTGTTCAAGTGCAGGCGCATCATCAATCTCAAACTCCATTGGGCTTAGCGGTGTACCGTGATAGACCCGAGAGTTGTCTAGACAGTGATACAACACCGCCTTGTCATCTTCCATAACAAGCCTGGCAATACCTGGTCGGACAAGTCGACAGAGTGTGTTGGGCCATATCTTCTTTGCCGCATCATGATGATGTACTGCAGTACTATCAGACAATGCTTCTTTTGTAAGACATTTCTCTGGTTCAAGTAATGCTGGTGGCAACCTATCTGATAGGAAGCGCTTGCCAATTTGATCACATGCATCATCTAGCATTGACATTGCTTGTTTACATACCCTCATGATACGCTTCTTAGCCTCACTCTTGAAATGTGTTTGACGTGCCAATGTCCGTTGCTTTATCTGCGCTTCTTCTTGATCCATCTCATCTTCACCCATACTCTGGGCCTCTGCAACTTGCTTTAATCCCTCAGGCAAATCACCTCCCATGCCTTCTTCATTATCTACTTGATGCATAGTACCCATATAACTCAAAAAGTTACGAGGTAATCCTTCCCTCAAACTAGTACTCTTATCACTTGTAGCTGCACCTTCTAATGCTTCGGGCATGAGCATCTCTAAAAAGTCGGCCCAACACCAATTCTGCATTGCACTGACAGTCAAATGTAATGAATGATCATCTTTAATACCTGGAAGTTTGGGCATTTGTGATGGTCGACTGACAGTCTCAGCCTGATGAATACATCCACGAGGCAAATACAACACATCTCCAGGTGAAAGTACAACATCCAAAACCTCTTCGCCATTCTCTTCAATTTCCTTTTCAGTATAATCACGTGAACTCTGACGGGGTAATGTCTCACGTTTATTAAAGGGTGCATATACTCGCCATCGTTTGTATCCCTCAAGTTGTAGTATGAACACATCAACATCATCATAATGCGGAGCAAAGCCTTGAGAGTTGAGTGGTGTTAGATAAGCATTCGACCCTACCATACAACCAAATTCACTCTCTAACAAACTTAGCATGGAATGGATGTTGTCATTATGTTCATGTGGTCTGAGTAGACGAACTGTACAATGTGATGTATCAACATTTGTCCATACATCTTTTGGATTGGCAACAATATATTCAACATCATCACTACTGCCCTTGTTTTTGCGCTTTTTAGGTTCCGGATCCAAGGTGATACGATGTCGTAGTCCATTTCCCATTGTATCAGTAAATCGCGTCACATTTAAATCTAATCCATACCGTAACTTGTTTCTTGATATCATTGTATCAATGATTGACCTGTCGAGGAAACCATTTAAACGTGTTGCATGTTGTAAAGCTAATTCCTCATTCTGTAGGTTTTGCTCTGTACTATTCTCCTTAACACTACCATTTGCACCCCCATCATTATCTTCATCATCTTCTAAACATACCAATAATGGTTTCTTCCCCCAATACGAATCATAGAATTCAGAAGTTGTTACACCACTTGGTGATATGATTGATGATAGTAATATCTTGGCACGATGTTGTGTAGTCAAGTCGCCAATTATTTGGATTGGATTGATACCTGCTAATGCTCCTTCTTCGTTGATATTGTCTTGTACTTCTTCTTCATCATCATCTTGTTCTTCTTCAAGTGTTTGAGAAGTAGCTGGGATCTTCATATCTTCGTCACTATCCTCGTTATGCCTTTCCAATAACAATATCTGCATAGGGGTAAGTGTTGACAATAATGCCTCCAATTCTGGCCCCATCTCATCTTCTTCTTCATCATCTATACCACCATTCATAACTTGATTATCGTCGTCATCAACTTCCATCTTTGATGATTTAGCAATTGCAGCATCTCCTATTGCAAAGGCATTTACCTCTGTATCTTCATTCAGCTGATGCTTGTCTTTCTTGTATTTCTTCTTTTTCTTTTTCTTGTTGTCAATACTATTATTACTGTTTGCTGCATGCAATACATCATCTTCTTCATCATCTAATGGTATTTGAATCTTCTTTGTACTTGTGGTGGTATCTTTGATAGTACTACCCCCTACAGCTCTATTGCCCGAAGTCAATACATTATTATTAGACTTTGCAGCAGAAGCAGCAGCAGTCTTGGCTCGTTTCTTTGCTCTCTTTTTTGCAGCTCGTGACATGCCACCCTCTTTGTTATTACTACCTCCATCAATACCATTACTATTGTTATTTCTATGCCTCTTCATGGTGCCGATAATATATGTAGAGATGAAAGCATACCTACCTATGCTCATATTTTTTTGCTGGTGGACAGTTTTATCGCCAAATATTTAATCACACATTGAGTCGCAAGCCACTCATTTACTAGTGGCCATCAGGGATCTGGCAAATATTGTTGGTACGGCATTAGCCATCACACAGACTTGGTACTATTCGCTAGCTGAGTGAGTGCTATAGGTAAGCACAGATATATCTTGAGAGAGCATTTTGGTTGTGAGATACTCACTTGATACTTTGTTGCGGCATCCTAAGATATCTCATATATGATTATGATACCAATAATATGTATTGATGATCTCCATTGTTTACTATACTTACCATCTAATCAGTTTCGGTTCACCAAGGAGGCTCACATTCATGAATATATTGATGGATCGATATCTATTTGTGAGACTTGTTACTGATCTCAAATACCTCATTTCCTCTTTTATAGCAATCATAACATATTTATCTTCCATATACCTACAAACCGCACTAATAGACCACATTCAATATACAGGCACTCTATACACTATTAAATCAAGAATTAAATAAAAAATTGACGATGAATACCCCTTGCGCAAAATGTGGCAAGGAGAGTAGTAAGAAGTGCCCAAGTTGCAATTCAGTCTTTTATTGTGGATCTCAATGTATGAAAGCACATAGACCGGAACATAAAAAGGTATGTAGAAAGTTATCAAAAAAGAAGAACCCAAATAAGAATGCCAGTAAGTTGGGAGATAATGTAAAATACAAGGGAAAAGAGTTACGATTCAACATCGGGGATAAAGTGTCGTGTCAAGTGGGTATGGATGAATGGCAAGTAGGATCCATTATCCAATTACTATACAAAGAGAGAGGCCAGACATTCCCTTATCAAATCATGTTGAATAGAGACTTGAGTTTGATATCTGCACCTTTCGATGAAGATTCGTGTATTAAGAAGACCACAGAAACGCATTCTCTGCGTTTCAAAGTCGGAGAAAGAGTAGCTTGCAAATATGGTGCTTGGACACATGGTACTGTTATAAACCTTTGGCTATTTGACTCGACGGTAGGTATACATCAGCCTTATCAGGTCCAGTTAGATGACGGCACACTAATATATGCACCCGTAGATTTAAATGGATGCATCCAACAATCCATTCCCGGTATAGATCCAAAGAATATATCTTCGCAACCAAGTGATGAAGAAGACAGTATTGATGTTAAACTCAAAACATATACAACACAGCTAAAAGATATGGGAATAGTCGATGTAATATCAGAAGAGTTGAGATTCAATCCTGGGGATCGAGTTGAATGCAAGGTTAATGAAACTGACCATGGAGTTGCTTGGACACAAGGCGTGGTTATCAAGTTATGGTATAATCACGATCCAGAGATATATCCGTATCAAATTCGTCTAGATTCCAAAAGACTCGTATACGCTCCGATGGATTGTGACACATATATCAGAGCATCTAGTTGCGATCATCCATCTGATCTATTTGTCGATGAGAATGACCCTTTGTTCATGGATCCTCAAGTTAAAGAAAATGACTGTCCAATCTGCCTCCTACCTATGAATCTCGAGCTAAGTATCTTCCAACCTTGTTGTTCTAAAACAATATGCAAGGGATGTCTCGTTGCGGCTTCCAATAATGATAATGGCAATTGTGCAACTCTTTGTCCACTATGTTGTACCGCTGGTTCTCGTGGGGGTAAGGAAACACTGGAACAGTTGAGTAAGAGTTCTGAAACTGATCCCCAAGTTATGATTACACTTGCTAAGTTTTATAAAAATGGAGATCAGGGTCATCCTTTTGATTATTCTAAGGCATTCCAATTAAGTAAACATGCAGTGGAATTGGGATCAACAGATTCGTATCATCAGATAGGTTGGCATTATTGGACTGGAAATGGAGTTGATAGGGATATTGACAAAGCGAAATATTACTTTGAGTTATCAGCAATGAATGGAAATCTTTGTGGAAGGGAAAATTGCGCAATCAT
>Ga0214477_100658_pt1 | contig 22634 bp, 16 predicted proteins | sample M1_20Mar14CPVII9_FD_165058 | JGI IMG/M metagenome (GOLD analysis project Ga0214477, IMG submission 165058) | Marine eukaryotic communities from Monterey Bay, California, United States - M1_20Mar14CPVII9sort6BwellC16 | ecosystem: Environmental > Aquatic > Marine > Unclassified | place: USA...
GCCGGTTTCATGCCTCAGATCAGGCAAAAATCATGATTTTCTGCCAATGGTCAGGCAATGTTTGGCCATCAAGTGGGGGTATGGCATCATGTAGGTGCTGCAATAGTGGTTGTTTGGCATTGTATGGATGTATAACAAGTTGATGAACACTCTCAGCATGATTATAAGTCCTTCCACCATACTTTTACAGCCACTGGTTGGCCGGTTTCATGCCTCAGATCACAGATCAGGCAAAAATCATGATTTTCTGCCAATGGTCAGGCAATGTTTGGCCATCAAGTGGGGGTATGGCATCATGTAGGTGCTGCAATAGTGGTTGTTTGGCATTGTATGGATGTTTAACAAGTTGATGAACACTCTCAGCATGATTATAAGTCCTTCCACCATACTTTTACAGCCACTGGTTGGCCGGTTTCATGCCTCAGATCAGGCAAAAATCATGATTTTCTGCCAATGGTCAGGCAATGTTTGGCCATCAAGTGGGGGTATGGCATCATGTAGGTGCTGCAATAGTGGTTGTTTGGCATTGTATGGATGTATAACAAGTTGATGAACACTCTCAGCATGATTATAAGTCCTTCCACCATACTTTTACAGCCACTGGTTGGCCGGTTTCATGCCTCAGATCAGGCAAAAATCATGATTTTCTGCCAATGGTCAGGCAATGTTTGGCCATCAAGTGGGGGTATGGCATCATGTAGGTGCTGCAATAGTGGTTGTTTGGCATTGTATGGGTGTATAACAAGTTGATGAACACTCTCAGCATGATTATAAGTCCTTCCACCATACTTTTACAGCCACTGGTTGGCTGGTTTCATGCCTCAGATCACGATTTTCTGCCGATGGTCAGGCAATGTTTGGCCATCAAGTGGGGGTATGCCATCATGTAGGTTGTTGAATAGTGGTTGTTTGGCATTGTATGGGTGTATAACAAGTTGATGAACACTCTCAGCATGATTATAAGTCCTTCCACCATACTTTACAGCCACTGGTTGGCCGGTTTCATGCCTCAGATCAGGCAAAAATCCTGATTTTCTGCTGATGGCCAGGCAATGTTTGGCCATCAAGTGGGGGTATGCCATCATGTAGGTTGTTGAATAGTGGTTGTTTGGCATTGTCTAGGTTTATAACAAGGTCAGTAACACAACAGCATATTTCTAAGGCCCAGAACTAGTGATTAAAAGTTTCTAAAGTGTAAGTTTCTAAGCATGAAACTTTCCATAAATTTAGTACTAAACTTCTGACCCATTTTAAAAATCTAGAAACTTTCAAACCAAAGTACCCATATCTGTACATTACGTAGTTATTTGGCATATATTTGAATTTATATATCCGTATATGTCCATTATATATCCACACCTATGAAACTTTTGAAAGAGAAGTTTATGAAGTTTACCCACGAAACTTCTGGCCATTTTTCAAAACCCCCACCCACATCTTAGGCTGATACGTAGACGTAACCAAAACTAGAACCTACCTCTCCAGCACTCCTCCACACAAATTACGTGAGATGAACAATAGTACCTACAAAGTAGATGAGCCGAGCAATATGCCCAATCTTAAGCAGAGTAGGACAGTTGTAATATAAAGAGACGAAGGGTTTGCAATGATGTATTAGTTATAGCTCCATATACAGTTTTGAAACGCAGGCTATTTATTACAAAAATAGAAACTCTGCAAAACTATATAATATATGGATGGTTATCGTTTGTGCAAATATAATAAATGGATACAATGGAGTGATATTAATGGAACTTATACGTGAAAAATATATCAAGCTTTAAGCAGCAGTGACATGGATAGTAGCAACAGTAGTCGTGACACATCTTGTGAGCAATCTCGTATCTCTCCAAGTATAGAACCGCAACATACACAACAACAAAGAAGACAATATCATAATACACTCAAGAGATATACAATGACTATAGTTTTATTGCTTTATTTCATTTTGATATGCACTGCAAACTTCGTTGTAGCTTTGCCATCTATAAAAACAACATCATTAGAAGGAGAGGGAAGTATAACAGACTCAGTATTGCATAATAGTGAAGGCAATGGTGTTGATATAGTCTTGGACGAAGATGATGAAGAAGATGATATATTATCAGACTATGATCATACTTTAGACCTTGGATCGTCATCAAACGATGATGAAATTATTCAACAACGGCAAAAGAGTCCGAAGAAGATTAAGATACAACAACAACAAGACTCTTCTTCTCAGCAATCTACTTCTTCATCAACATCACAAGAAGAGAAAGATTCAGTTATCATACTATCAGCTGTAGATGGGACATTAGCGGGTATATCACGTACTTCAGGACAATTATTATGGAAACAATCACGTGATGATATACAAAAGAAGCAGCAACAGGTAGAATGGACTAAGTTCCTAAGTCCATTGGTATCATCATCAATGACAAAAGATCATAGAACATCAACAACAGAGAAGCAACAGAATAATAATTATCATCAATGGCATTATGCAGTACCATCAGTTGACGGGACAGTGTACCTAACTGGGAATGACAATACTGACAATAATAATGAAGAAGAACAATTATCAGTAACTACACATATACGAGATTTAGTAAACAGAGCACCATTTGTGGATGCACAACAACGTTTCTTCGTTGGATCTCGTAAAGCAATGGTTGCTGCCATTGATGAAGTTAGTGGTGAGATATTACGAGTTATACCTAAATGGAAGACTGATGATGAAAATAACGAAGAGAATGAAGAAGAAGAAGAAGTATTACCACCATCATTAGAAGGTAGAGACGTAGTATGGATTGGACGGTTAGAACATACGGTTACAGTACATGATTTACATAAGGGTACAGTTGATATTGAATTTTCTGTGGCGGAGATATTAAGTGTTGATGAAATGATACATGGTGATAGTAATACTAATAATAGAGTATCATCACAACATGACTCGTCGTCGTTATTAGATTCTTCATTGGTATTTCGAAATGACAATGTTAATAATAATAATAATGAAAATGATAGGTCAAAGGAAGAACAAGATATGGAACAATTATTTACTGATTATATTACCGAGGCATTACGTCATCCAAATGATGGTGATCGTATATTAAGATTACCAGCACCTAACGATGACGAATTAGTAGATGATAAAGAGAAAGATGTATATACTACAAATAATAATAATAAAGCACGAGATCAACAAGGGCAAATGAGAAGTAGTACTAGTAATACAGCATTCTTGGTATCCACTCCCAGTGGTAATGTTGCATTCCGTGATGATTCGGATAATACATCTACTACTACAGCAGCAGTTGGGTGGGTATCATTTGAATTATTAGATTCACCAGTAATCTATGCCATTGAAGCATCATCTGGAAGGAAGATTCGTGTAAACATGTTGGATGATTCTTCTATCTCCAAAGCAACAGCGGCAGGTAGGAGGAAAGATGGTCTACCTCAATTATTGGAACAGCAGATTGCTTCGTTGGAACATCAATCGTCATTATTAAATTCAGGGAGTATTGTAGACGATGAAGCGTGTAGGTTGAATGACAAGTCTGGTGAATGTCGTGCTATTGGATTTAGTACACAGGGTTCAGTTGTCGGGTCGTTACAAAATGGTCAGATATATGCACTTCCACTTGGGGAGCGTACTGCGAGACAACCACCACAACACTTGCCTCTTCTTGGTCTACCCTCGCCTCATCAATCTGCTGCATCTGAAATGGCAACTGTTGTTAGTGGTAATCATGATCAGATACCAAAATTGAATACACAACATGCTGCAATTGGTTTTCATGAAAACCGACATGATAATGATGAAAGTGATGACATTGATTTAGGAGATACAAGTAGGCAGCAAATACACTTGGATGCTAATACGAGACAATCATCATGCACTCCCGAATCTCCGCTCTATCCTGGCTGTCTCATTGGGGCCTCGTTAATGATGGGTAACTTGTTAGATATTGATGGTAATTTTGATATGAATAAGTTACAAAATCTGATTGAGGAGAATACCAATCGCAAGAAGAAGTCTTACTTTCAAAAGATACTAACGTCTTGGATTGCTCCTACTGTGGCTTTGATATTTGTTCTATCGTTTGAACTTGGGCGTAGGGAAAGGATCAAGATTGAAGCTCAGAATGAACCAAAGTCTTCCACTGGAGAGCAACGACTACCTGATGGACTTAAGGATGTACAAAACAGTGGTGGAGTCATTCAATTATCAGATGAAATCCTAGGTTATGGTGGTCATGGTACTATCGTATACAAGGGTGTTCTTGATAAACGTCAAGTGGCCGTGAAGAGACTTTTGGCAATGTATCACGCTTCTGCTGATAGGGAGATTTCACTCCTTATTGAAAGTGATGGTCATCCCAATGTCGTGAGATACTTCCTAAAAGAGATGCGTGGTGACTTTGTCTATTTGGCATTAGAACTGTGTAATATGTCTCTAAACGATTTGATCGTTTCATTGAGTAAGCTCCGAAATAATATACGGAAGGAAAACCTCCAGTTCTCAAGTTGTGGAGTTGATGACTTTGAGGTTGCAACCAAGAGTCTATTATATCAAATTGCCTCAGGTGTCAAGCATATACATTCCCTTCGAATTGTTCATAGGTGAGTAGCTCAAACTATACATTGGTGGATCTGTTGCTTCTTTATTTCTTTGTATCGTGACCTAACACACATTCTTTGACCTTGTATAGAGATCTAAAACCTCAAAATATATTGTTGGCACTACGCAATATGTCCAAGTCTGCTGTTCCGGCATCAGAGGAAAGTGGTGGTGGTGGTGGTGGTGCGAGTTCGGATGACTCGGAATCAGAGATTGATGATACTACACACTCGACATGCAGTGATACAAACACAATACTCGAAAACTTTAAAAACCAAGATTATGTTCCCAAGATTAGTGATATGGGGCTTGGTAAACAACTAGCTGGTCAGTCTAGCTTTGGTCTAAGTACTCTTGGCACTGGTTCAGTAGGTGGTGGAGCAGCGGGCGAGGCAGGTGCAGGCGCTGGAAGTGTAGGATGGCAGGCTCCTGAAGTTATGGCTCAGAGATGGTCACCTGAAACATCATCATCCAATAATGAAGAATCAGAAGTAGCAGCATTTTTAGACTCCTCTCCATTGGAAGCAAACCGTACGAGTAGATCTGTGGATATATTTAGTTTGGGGTGTGTCTTTTACTGTACAATACTTCCAGGATCACATCCGTTCGGGGAGTGGTATGAAAGAGAATCAAATATAATGAAGAACGCTCCCAATCGAGAAGACCTCGAGTTTGTTTCACCCGATGCCAGTGATTTGATATTGGCAATGATCAGTCGAGATCCTAAAGCTCGACCAACCGCCGATGAAGTATGTGAACACCCATTCTTCTGGAGTTTATCAAAACGTCTTAAGTTCTTGTGCGATCTTTCAGATAGAATCGAGTTGTGCGATACATCAACGTCCCAACAAGACAACGCCAATAGTTCACCTACTTTGAGTATATATGCAATTGAGAAGGATGCTTCTAACATCTTTGGAACAAGTTGGGAAAAGCAACTCGACCCTGAATTGATCCATCAATCAGTAAGCCGACGGACGTATGATCCAAGCTCTGTCCGAGATCTACTTCGTATGGTTAGAAATAAGCATCATCACTATGATGAGTTATCTGCAACATTGAAGAGTCGAATAGGCAGTTCTACTGATGGGCTGTCAAAGTACATTAGAACTTGTTTTCCAAGACTGATGATGCATTGCTACCATTTTTGCATTTCAAATCTGGCTCCAGATGATTCGTTGGCATGTGATTATGAACTACCAATTCAATCCAGGCGCAAGTCAAAGGTTGATGAAGATATGGATGTAATAACTGATTTGTCGGCATTGGATGAAATGCAACCATCACTAGAAACAATCCCAGATGAGGATGTTGCCATGGATCACGACTCAGAAGATGTCTTCACCTCCTCTATACCTCCCGAGTTAGAAAAAGAAGCTATTTCGGCGATAGAGAAGAGAATTGATGCACCTCAATCTCAAGAGATACCACATCCACCTCATCCAGATATAGAGTTAGAAACTTCTTTACAAACAAATATCAATGACTTATCGGGGGTTGTCATATGGGGTGGTAGTAATACGGCTAGAGAGATGAAATGTCGAGGATGGTATAGATCAGAGGATGATTGGAGGAAAAGACTTGATACAAAACTAAGAAAACGAGATTCCAACTTGACCAAGTTAACCGAAGATCCAAAGTTCCGAACAAGATTATGCAATCATTGGGATGTTTCTCAGGGAACACGTTGTCCTATGAGGAAGAAGAATAAATGTATCTTTGCTCATGGGCCAGTCGAGTTGCGAGTAAAAGAAGGGAAACGACAAAGATGGGGCAAACTTGTTAACAAACATGGCCTATGTGCAAACCCAAAAGCATCTGGTGGTGAAGACACATATGGAGCGGCGAGAACGATTGAAAATACTAGAAAAGACCAAGGACAATGGAAGCCTGCTGACTCAAAGCAAAAGAAGCAGGCTGGCAAAGGAGGAAAGCAAAAAGGAACTAAACAGAGTCCAAACAAGACAACCGGGCGACAGAAGTAACTTAATCTTTACCATCTGCACAGCCATTTTAAATGCAGAATTGTCTTGGTATGAAGGCAGATAGACGAATATGACACATATCTAAATTTACACAAATTATCTCTCTAATCTCTTCTTGTACATAACGGTGAATGTCCCAACTAATATAAACATAAATTGCTCTAAGCAACCGCAGCTCGCTTTGCATTCAAACGCGATTCAACCTAAAATATCATCAAAGATCATCAAAGAAACCGAAAGTCACCAGAGGGGTCACAAAGTCCACAGTTATCAGAGCATATGCAATTTCCACTCGGAATACAACCACTTGGACTTGGGTCTCTCGTTGGAGTTTGAGATGGAATGTTGGAAGGAAGGAAAGAAGGGCTCTCAGACGGCTCGTTAGACGGCTCGTTAGACGGCTGTTGTGACGGGCTTTAGGGTAGGGAGCAAATGAGTAAACAAATAATGGAGATTCGTTTAGTATGATTGAGTACAATCGATCAAAAACAATAGAAAACTTGTTTATATTCATACCGAATGGTACGACCACAAGAATCTTACCTGAGAGAAGGCTTGTTGGAGGGTTTTAACGATGGCATTGCACTTGGTAATCCTGAAATAGACGGATGGGAAGTTGGTTGTAATGAAGGTTGAGTTGAAGGCTTAAACGATGGAGAGTTGCTTGGGATACTTGAAGGGGATAGACTCGGATCTGATGAGGGCTATATATTCATCACATGAAGAGAGTGGTCAGTATAAAGTAAAACCATAGAACAAATACAAATGTATATCTTCATGAGACAATGTACTTACCTCTTTTGATGGCATACCAGACGGTACATTTGAAGGGCCTACTGATGGACTTGTGCTAGGACGAGACGAGGGTACACATCGATCGGTAATTTCTTCAAGACTTGGGCATAAGTCTACAGTATTGGCATCAGGTAACCCATTGAGACTCTCAACACAAACTGCACCAGATTCACAAACACCAGTAGAAGATGCAGTGATAGTCATTTCCCTTGTTGCACTGTCGTACAGGTAGCACTGACCATTGCAGAGTACTGTTTCAGGTGGTGGTAGATCTGACTTTCCTGTCTTAGCTTTTCCTGTCTTTGCATCAGTACTCTTCCCAGATTTTTCACTCTTAGCATTTCCGCCCGATGATTCTTTAGTACCCGTAATAGACGACGAAGTAGTGGATGTTTTGACTTCATTACGAAAAATATGATACCCCTCGTCCGTTTCTACATTCTCGATCTTGGCATTAGATTGAGAGAAGAAAGGCCTTGACCCTGCTGTATCTGGAGTTGGAGGTGTAGGCGAAGATATCTCCCATTCAATCTTTGGAGCCGCGTTGGGAGAAGTAGACTATCGATAGATACATAATTAGAGTAGTTGATATGTTAGATGAATGGTATGGTCTCTATCATGTGTCTCAAATGACTCATATCATGTGATCATATTTCATGCTATATGCTCACATTATGTTCATATCATACGCTCATATACCATATGTTCACAATTGTACTCACATCATCTTCTTCAGCTACATCTTCATTGGAGGAAACTTCAAGGTTGCGTTGACCATCCTTTCCATCAGTGGCGTCGTCGACGAATATAAGAGTATCGATATCAATAGCATCGGCGGTTGTTTTTTCACTCGAACGACTATAGATATCGGTGGTATCAATATTTGATTGATGGTTATTATTATTTGCATGATGATGATGATGTTGCGCCATTGTACGTTGGACTGGACATGTTGCAATTGCAATAATACTAATACAGCACGGGAAAACGGACGATACTTTCATCTTGATCAGTTGTTTGAATGTATATATTGTTGTTGCCGTAGGGGAGACGAAGAGGATGATGATCGGTGACTCCTATTCCTAGATTATTGAGGTGGTGGTGAGTAATAACAGTAACAATGAGCCAATAAAATTGTAGTAGGGGGTGCTAGTGAGCGGCGGCATGTTGTCATGATAGCGAAATTGATGCCAGAAAGATACCTTGTCTCTTAAAAAGTACGAAAGGGGGCCAAAGACTTTAAATCCAGAACCAGGCGCCCGTGAAGACAGCTCCTTTGCTATCTCGAGTACAAATCAAAGCATTCTGGCCTCAATAGCAAGACATGGACCATTGAAATTGAATTCCTCTCCCTTGTTCCATACAACTGCCAGACAAGTTGCAGCATAGCTATCACAACCTGTCACTTGACAACAGATAACAAGCAAATATCTAATACTACCTACGACTACACACAACTACATCCTCAGTAAGCACCTCTCTTTGATACGAGTATTAGTGTTCAGTATTGCATAGTCTACATTTAGTCAAAAAAAATCCAAGCACAACTTATGCACACAGATTCTCCTCTCTCGATCTTAGTGACTTCATATTTTCCTTTGCCTTTACCTCTCCTCAATCATTCATCATCTAATCCTACTTAACTGAAGTAATCTGAATTAGGGGGTCGCATGTGATCGTTATTTGGATCGCCAAAGCCTCCGAGTGGCATGGAACCACGTCCACCCCTTCCTCGTCCTCTGCCTAAACGACTACCACGTCCGGGAAACTGACCCCGGCCGCTCCTTCCTTGCTCAGTTGGCCCATTCGGAGGACCGTAGTAATCAAATCTTGGATGCATACCCATTCCTCCACCCACGCCGGGCAGTCCAAAGTTAGGCCCTTCTCCACCGAACTCATTGTCAACATCATCACCAAAGGTGCGGTCAAACATTGGATGATTCGGCCCCACCTGAGACCCCATCCCTCCTCGATTTGGAATGTCATGTAATCCCCCTGGCTGTGGTCCACCAGGTAACAAATCACCCTCAAAGTCTTTATGCTTTCCCTTCCTCTGTGTATCCATGACACGTAAAGGATCGGTATGGTCGGGTGTGTAGATTGCTCGAGGGACATTGGGACGGGGTACATTCATCATCTTTGTTGTTTCTAAGCTGCACGATGGAACAGCTCCCTGATGGTTCGTCATGACATCAATGTTAGTTGTCATGGCGGTGGAAGTAACGGAAGCTTTCTTCCTTGATAGTAAACCAAATGTAGAAGTAAACTTGAACAATAATTCAGATAAGGAAATGTAAAAGAGTGAAGGAGATACAGCTCCACCTCCATTCTTGGTCTTGGCAGCTTGGAATCCAATTAGATTGGCATATTGTTCTAGTGAAAACCTCAACTCAGTGCTGGTCGCCATGTTCTTCTCTAATGTACCACAAGTAACATATACCTCATTGCCTTCTTGAAGTTGCAATGTCAAGTATACAGGTGCAGTATCGTCAAGACTCTTGTATCGGAATGCAATTGCACCACCACTAGTTGTACCTGATATCTTCTCCTCCCACTTGGTAGGGACTAGTTCACCACGCGGTAATTCCCGAATTGGTGATGCAAACCCTCCTCCGCCAGATACTTGTACCTTTCCTTTAAATAATTGAGAAATAACTTGTTGATCATCGGGAACACCCGTGCATGTAAACATGGTGGTAGTATCATCATCTTCATATGATAATTCTACCAATGCAGTATGTAATGATAATCCCAGAGCTCCCAATGGAGATGCAACCTTGATATTTGCAGTTGCAATTCGTGATACAACAGCTGATGCTAGAGATTGACAGAATACTATTTGTGCATTATTTTGATTTGTGCACTCTTGCTTTTGTTGTTTAATCGGTGATGGATTTGCTTCTTCCCATTCCTCGTCTTCATCTCTTTTACCAATATTACCATCCTCCATTTTAACATCAACAATATTACTACCAGTTGACATTGCAGCATCATCCTTGCTCATCTTTACGTATTCCATATCATCTGCCATTGACGTACTCGCCTTCATAGCACTACTGCTAGTATTATTATTGGCGGCTGCAAACTTTTTAACTAACCGTTCTTCACGTTCTAATCGAACAAGTTCTTTATCTAATCCAGAAATTGCAGCAGTTAATGCAATTGAATTCTGTGACAGGAGAATATCATTTGACAAGGGTGTGTTTGGTATCTGTGTTAACAGATACGACTTTAATGCTATGATTTCCAATTTCTCTTGTTCATACATTATTATTGTTCCTTTCTGTATTTGTATATTATATTGTATGTCTTCTCGTAAAGTTGGTGTTCTCTTATGAGAAGAAGATACTCCTAGATGGATACGCCACTGCAACAATACCGTCAACAATTGCTATATTATTAATGCTACTATTGAAGGGATAATTAGCTATATCGCCCTTACTTCTAATACTTCTTCTCTCTCCTGCGGTTAAAGTTCTGCCTCTTATTTGCTGAGGACTGAGAGGGCTGAGATTTGAGATTTGGTTTAAGGATACCCTCAAAGGTATCTTTTTATCCCCGCCGCGCCCACTAGAGAGACAGTACCATAGTACACATTCTTCTCCTTATATTTATGCCTCGTGGTCAACAGCAGATCTAGCCCTAAGAGGAAGGATATAGAGACGTACAATATGCTGCAACTCAATCTATTATTTGTACTGTTGATATGGTATGTCGGCGGTATAAGGTCGATATCCTCTTTTATCTTCACAAATAATTACAACACAAAAATAAGTAGCTATTCTTCCTCATGCTATTCAAGGCCTTCTACTATTATTCCATTACTATCAAATCAATTTGGACATGATAGATTGGTATTATCAAAATCTTTATGTGCAATAAAACAGCAAGATGATGTAGACACATCATTGGACAAATCTATATCTATAACAAGCATATCAGATATTGTTGACAATGATACATTATACAGCACTAAAAAAGAAGTCATAGAAGAGGAGAGTAGTAGTAGCAGCAGCAGTATACCACAAGAATTCCTTCCAATACTATTTCTATGCTTCCTTGTTACATTTCTATCAGCACTTGATCGAGTGGCGTTATCAATTGCAATATTACCAATGAGTACCGAGTTTGGATATACCGAAACAATCAAAGGTCAAATATCTTCAGCTGTTAGTTACGGATATGGATTAGCAATACTGCCAATTGGCTTGGCAGTTTCAGTAGTTAGTCCTCGTACCTTAATGGCTGTGGGTGTATCAATCTGGAGTGTAGCTACATTATGCACTCCATTAATGGCAGAGTTGAGTAGTAGTGGCATTGAAAAAATACTTCTTCCATTACTGCTCATACGAGGATTAATGGGAGGAGCTGAAGCCGTGGTGCTTCCAACTATGCAACGAATACTCAGTCAATGGGTCCCAGTGGAAAAGAAGGCAACTGCTTTGGCCATCACAATATCAGGCTTTCAGCTCGGCACTGTCGGGGCATATCTCATCTCTCCAATTGTACTAGACTTCATGAGTGGCTTAGATGGAGGAGTTGGGAATATACCAGGATGGAGAGGAATGTTCTACATCTATGGTTTGGCCGGATTACTTTGGCTTTTACCTTGGTGGCTTGTTGCAAAAGATAAAGAATCAAGCATAAACATAGAGGAAGAGGATTGCGAAGAAACTTTAGTGAATACTTTAATGGAAGATGATGCCAGTCTTGTTCTAAATGAATGTATAGTGGATGATATACCAACTACTCCACAAACCAAAGTTCAAGAAATTCAAGCACTCCTTCAGTCGGCACCATGGAAAGAGTTTGCAAAGTCACCGGCTACATACGGAATGATGCTTGCTCATGCAGCGAAAAACTTTGAGCTCTACAATTTACTAGCTTGGACACCAACTTTCTTCACTCAACAATATGGACTCAATGTGAAAGAGAGTGCAATCTTCTCTGTCCTACCAAGCCTCTGTGGCATGGTAGGCGGCCTGACGGCAGGAACAGTGGGCGATTATGTTTTGACAAAGAGTATAGGAGACGAGAAGATGGATAGTGAAGAGGCAATACGAAAACGTACACAAGTTCGAAAGCTATTCCAAAGTATTGCGTTGTTAGGACCTGCTACATCTCTCTACTTACTTTCAAGCCTTCCCGATGCAGCAACTGCTCAACTGTTATTGGGTGGAGCTGTAGGTTTGCAAGCATTCGATGCAGCAGGCTTTGGGGCAGCCACGCAAGAAAAGTCTGGTGAGAGATGGGCTGGTTTGTTGTACTCATTAACAAGTCTTCCTGGGGTATTAGTCGGGAGTGTAAGTGTCTCAATAACGGGCAAGCTGTTAGATGCAATGGAGACAAATCAAGCAGGATGGACGGCAGTATATCAACTTAATGCAGCGGTATGCGTTGCAGGTGCCTTATGTTTTCTACTCCTTTATGATTCAAAGAAGGAGTTTGAGTAGTAGTATATACATAATGCTAGAAGATTGTACATATGACTTCCCAACACCTGATTGCATTGCACAGCTAGAAGACTCCCATGTGTTAACCTAAACATCTTAGTCAATATGATGATACACTGATACAAATCAAATGTTGTTTGTGCATATGATGTGTCACTCATACAATATCAACATCCAGTTATTGCTTGCATATACTTTAACAAGGAACAAATCTAAACGAATATACATACCAGCTGTATTGAATGTATGATAGGCCGTAGAGGAGCTTCGGGTGCCGCTGTGATCCATTCTTTCGTTCAATCGCCAATAAGTGAGTGGGAAAATATCTGGAATTTACTTAATTGTCATTTATTTCTGCTCATGGCAGGCACCTACTACACTGGTCTAAACCCTCCTCTATTATACCCTCACCATGCCATTTGTACATCGTATTGCAGAGCAGAATGCATCTATCATTGTCTCACCGCGGGTGGGCTGCCAATCAATATCAACCTCTACAAAGGCGGCAGCAAAAACTACTCAAGAAAAATGCCTCATTCAAGATCATGCAGAACAGTTTCAGCAATGGGATGTATTAATTGAGCGTGAGGGTAATGACGCATACGCCATCTTTGATACCATTCAAAACCTGAGCAAGGTAGAAGATGAAGCACGGCAGCAGTTGTGTATTAGGTAAGTATATATGAGCATACGGTGTACTTTGTGTCTTTTTTTACTTTACATTCTTATTCTCATACCGCTCACCCTTTTTTATCAATACGACCATAATAGGTGTTATTCCCTCGTAGACAGGTATGAAATTGATCGTAGTGTGGTGTAAGTAGAAGGAACCCTTTTCTGATTATAATTTTTGTGATCAAGAAGAACTTTATACTAATATAAACACATCTCTTTACCATTGCTCTCTTCATAGTGCTATTGCAATGTCCATGTTTGATCGGCTAATCTCATCGGGTATGGTCAAAAGTAGAAGAGAATGGGCTCTTGTAATGACCACTTGTTTGTATATTGCAATTAAAGTGAATGGGTGCCACGACATTGGATGGTTTGGGCCAGATACAATGGCAAATGTTGCTTCATTTGACGTAATTTGTGGCACTGGTGATCAGATCATATCAATGGAAAGTCGTATCCTAGGGGGGTTAGGCCTTGATTGGATGGTCAACCCTCCTATCCCCCAGAACTTTCTGGATGCTATCTCCCAGCCACTTCTCAGGAACCACCCAATGGGTGAATACGATTTTGATGACGAGGGTTATGCTGACATTGATGGGCAAGTCAGGCATACGTTATACACAACCGCCTACTTTCTTTGTGAGCTTAGTAGTACGGAAACCTTCTTTTCAACAAAAATGCCAAGTTCCATAGCTGTAGGAGCTGTTCTCGTGGCGATGGATGTGATGCGATTTCCCGGGGAAAGTGTCAAGTGGTTCCTTTCTTTACCCTTGGATCATGACCCAGATGAGGCAAATTTATGTGCCCAAAGGTTTCATCAGATTTACAGTGAAGAGGGTCATCAGCCAGAGATGTATTGGTCTCCTCCTACATTTGGCAATACGGCATCAGGTGGGGATGCAGTTGGCGATGAGGAGAAGACACGGGATGATGATGAGGAGAAGACATCTCGTACAGTCACACCATCCAAGGAAGACGAAGTGCCTTCAGACATGATGAGGATGCGTCAAACGATTGAGGCTCGTTCCATTGAGGAAGAAGAGGACATGGTGGAACCCCAAACAAAGAAGAGGAAGAAGTGAGGCTGAAAATATGACTATGGAGCTAGCTACTACTAGAGAAAGGAAGATGTGTATACCGGGTATGCATTAGTTCGCATACCTAATGCCCATTTCCTTTAGTCATTTTAGTTCAGTAATATTCATAAGATTTCGATTTCATGATACAGTTTATTCTACTTATTAAGTTCATTATTATTTATAATCTAATCGGAGTCTTGGAACGCTAACCCCTCGTCCTCTCCTCCACTTGCATAAAAACAATATGCCAAGACTTCTTCTGTCTTCCTTCCCGATGCCCTGTCAAGTAGGAATGAACCGACTTTAATAAAGAAGCAATCCGTATCAAGCGACCAAACTCTATTCTAACCCGTTCTTGGTGCGCCAAAAGCCTCTGGCATTCTCTCAACAGTATACCGATGACTACTAATATACATACATGGCACACCCGGTATCTTCCGAATGCGTCCTCTTAGTTCCTTATCACAAGTTGCGACAATAAAACATCGATGTGCAGTAACCTGCTTTACTAAACAATCATCGGCATAACAACCTTTACAACCACAGGGTATTCGTTCAAATCGTGAATCTTGTGCCATACGTAATGCAACCTTATATTTAGACCCTAACTTTTCCAATTCACCCATGACACAATCGGTAATACACGGTATACACTTGGCTAATAAACAATCCATCATACTACGAACTATATCCATTTTATTCCGTATAGAAAAATTAATAAAGTTCGTATCCACTAATATATGATATGGTGGTCCTAATTGTGTATTGTATTGGAAGAATAATGCTGATATTGATTGATCTACATGTCTTGGTTTTTCTTTCTTGGCTAATTCGACTGCCTTTTGCTTTGCTTCCTTTTGATTTGATTTAATACGTGCATCTTTTGGTGATATAATCTTCTTTGTTACTGCAAATTTACGAGTCTTCTTAGCTTTGCCCATTGTTGTTTTTTATTGGTATTGTTGTAGATTGAATACAACTATTGTTATGTTGATTGATAGAAGTTATGAAGTAATATCTCTTTCTGATCTCTCTATAACTTATCAACAATTAGTACCGCTAACGGATATAAAAGCAATCTGTATGATAATATCCAGTTTAATAACTATATCGAATCTATTGAGATGGAGATTATCTATAAGGCAGATTGCAGGGAGTTAAAAGGTATCTTTCAAATCGTTCAATTATATAAAACCACCGCAGTCACACTCGTCGTCTTGCTATATATGAATATATTATAAGTCCAGATAGTGGGCGTTGTTATATGAGAAGAAGAGTCTACACATACAGTGGTAGTACGAAGAGGAATCAATCAAATTGAATGGTGGAGAATTTTGGTATCCTTTGCAACTCAATAGAAGGTAATTGTAAAGCAGAAGTATCATGAAGAGATTAGATGCTTGATGTTTAGATATAAAGCTTAGGTATATATTGCAATTATTACTACCACTAATTAGTTTTGTTTACGCTTTTTCCATTGATGGTACTCTTGTTATCGAGTGATAACAAATATTCAGACATCAGTAAAAGATATAGCAAGGATGGGAGGGGATACGCCTATGATAGAATCAAATAACAACAACACTAATACTAATACGATGGTAGATGCAAATGAGACAAATGATGATAATGCAGGTGTTGTCAAAATACACTCCAAACCCAAAAAGAAGAAAGGTCCCAAACCCCCAAATAATAGAAAGCAGGCAAATAGTTCAACACAAATGATGACATCCAATACCAACTACGCATTAGCAATATCAAACATTGTACAAACATTAATAACAGCATATGATTCCAATGAATCATTAAACTTCACAGCCCTCAAGGCTAAATCAGCTCGGAAGTATAAATTACCAGGTGTACCCCGAATAACTGATATATTATCATCAATACCAATAGCGTACAAACCAAAGTTATTACCATTTTTACGACAAAAGCCAGTCCGTACGGCAAGTGGCGTGGCCGTCGTGGCAGTTATGAGTAAACCACATCGTTGTCCACACATTGCCATGACGGGAGGCGTGTGTGTCTATTGTCCAGGAGGTCCCGATTCCGACTTTGAATACTCAACACAGGCATATACGGGATATGAACCAACTAGTATGCGTGCTATTCGGGCACGGTATGATCCATATTCACAGACTCGGGGACGTGTGGCGCAGTTGCGTGGATTGGGACATTCAGTTGATAAGGTTGAGTTTATTGTTATGGGGGGGACGTTTATGAGTTTAGACAAGAGTTATAAGGATTACTTTATTCGGAATTTACATGATGCATTATCGGGACATAAAAGTTCTAGTGTTGAGGAGGCTGTTCGATATTCGGAACAGAGTACTATTAAATGTATTGGGATTACTATTGAAACACGTCCCGATTATTGTTTGAAGCCACATTTGAGTGAAATGTTAGGATATGGATGTACAAGAATTGAAATTGGTGTACAGAGTATATACGAGAGTGTGGCAAGGGAGACGAATCGAGGACATACTGTTAGTGCCGTTGCCAATTCATTCCAACTTGCAAAAGATTGTGGTTTCAAGGTTGTTACTCATATGATGCCTGACCTGCCCAATACAGGGTTAGAACGCGATTTGACAGGGTTTACAGAATTCTTTGAGAATCCAGCATTCCGTCCTGATGGGTTAAAGCTTTACCCAACACTTGTCATTCGTGGCACGGGACTATATGAACTTTGGAAGACTGGACGGTATCAGAATTATACTCCTGATCAGCTCGTTGAGTTGACGGCAAGTGTAATGGCCATGGTACCGCCATGGACGCGGGTATACCGTATCCAACGAGATATTCCCATGCCGCTTGTAAGTTCGGGAGTGGAGCATGGGAATCTTCGTGAGCTTGCATTGGCACGGATGCGCGATTTAGACCTCCCCTGTAAAGATATCCGTACAAGAGAGGTGGGTATGAAGCAGATACAAGAGCAAGTAAGTCCTGATGATGTAGAGTTAATTCGAAGAGATTATGTTGCCAATGGTGGATGGGAGACATTTCTAGCATATGAAGACCCACAGAAGGATATCTTAATTGGTCTATTGAGGTTGAGGAAGGCAAGTTCTGTTGCATTCCGACCAGAGATATCAGATGTGCCATCATCAATCGTGAGAGAGCTTCATGTTTATGGAACAGCAGTGGCAGTGTCTGGACGTGATCCAACTCGATTCCAGCATCAAGGGTTTGGTATGTTGCTCATGGAGGAAGCAGAACGAATAGCTCGTGAGGAGCATGGAAGTGAGAAGATACTTGTCATTTCTGGAGTTGGCACTAGACATTATTATAGAAAGATGGGATATGAGCTCGACAGGCCATATATGAGTAAGAGGTTAGATTGATCTTAATGTAAATACCTCGGTAGCAATAACTTACTGTAATCTGTGTTGTTCTGGATAAAAGATACTTTTGTTAATAGGTATCCTAGCCGGTGAGATGAATCAAAAAAAGAAAAATCCATCAATGACCAACATCAGTATGCAATTGTTATCATTGATACTCTTCTTGACATACAAGATATGCATTGTGTCTTCATTACATAGTATTCATAAATATGGGGTTACTCCAGTTCAATCTTTGCAGAGGAACGAAGCCAAATATCAAGTAAGATCTACTCATAGAAAAACATCAACAATTAGATATGAAAGAAGAAGAAGTGGGACAATAACAACATTGCAAATGGGATACAAATCACCAGACGAGCAGAATAATTACAATGATGATGCCTTTGGGCTAGTCTTTCTCGCCTCCGCTTTTGATGGTCATGTCGACTTTGCTGGTACTTTTTTGGTATTAAGCGCTATTGGAGCAATATCAACATCAAGCGGTATATTGGAAAAGGACGATCGATTGCCCGGAGTAGTAGCATGTATTACTCTACTGCTATCACCTATTGTATCGTCGCTTAGACTTACTAGATCTTTCGATAATATATCACTACCTACAACTGTAGAGTTTGGACTAGTTACCATTAGTGTACTTTGGTCATTTATTAATTGGAAGCAACAAGAAGAGAGCTTCAGATGACAGAATTAATATGCATATGATGGTCTTCACTTACACAAAAGCAGTCTTCAGCACTGCAACACACAAAAGAAACATAAAAGTGTAGCATATTCTATCGCCCATTGTGAATCTGTAAGAAATGGGCCATACATAAAGAGAGACGTGTTTATGATTTGATACATACGAAAACGTCAGATAATGTAATAATATCAAGTTATTAGACATGCTTCTCTTTCTCTTGATACAAGTTGTTCTTAAGTTTACAATATGATGTTTACTCTTCAGCAGGTGCTTCCTCTTCGGCTGGTGTCTCCTCTTCAGCTTCCTCTTCTGCAGCTGCGGCAGCCTCTTCAGCCTACATACAGCAATTCATCAAGAAGTATCACACCCAGTTCACAAAAGGAGAGATAGACATTAGAGAAAGGAATGAGTTAGCAAAGAATCATTCACATTGTTCGAATATAATCAAGAAATGAAATCATATTGGGGGTTCTTCAAGACACTTCAACTTTGTCGTCATTGCATAGAAAATGCACATAAGATATGCACAATTCCCAACTTCCTCTTACCTTAGCTTTGCAGTAAGCATCTTGCTTTTCTCTTCTCTTCTTTGTGCATTTAGCATCCTTGGCATAATCAGCAGGTACTGACACTCCAAGTGCAGAAGCCTTGACGGCAATGCGCTTCATACTCTTCTTGTAAATTGCACTTCCTGCGTCTTTAGTTAAGAAACCCTCAATCTCTTTTAATGTAGAATCGAAATTATCCTTTGTTAATCCAGATATACTCTTCCTAACAGGTGCAGCTGTGCCCTTTGTGGCGATGTGCAATTGTGTAGATTGGGGAGTCTTGGTGGCGGGTACGAATGCCGATGCAGAAGCAATCGATGCAGCTATGATACAAAATGTAGTCTTCATTGTTGTATATATGATGAGGGAGTGGTTATGTTGGTATGAACTTATTATTTATGAGTTGATGAGAAGTATGTGGTTAATTGATAACATTGACTATTGTTCGATGCGTCATGATTCGTCATTTTTTATGCAAAGAGTCTGAGAGTAAAATGGCGATGCAACGTTCTGCAACTACAATACGCATACCGTCCCATCGATCTGCTAATATAGCGGTTTCTAGATGATAATATACAAATGACATACACTACCAACTACGCTGCATAAACGATATATCGGTTTCTAGTGATATATAATACAGGAGTAACATACGACAAATCTAGTTGCAACTTCTTGTTTCAACTACAACTCTTTACCAATCACCACGCACATAATAATCAAGATAATAATTTCATGAAGCCCGGGCAAAAGGTTAAGATCAAAGGACTGGTAAATGCCGCTCAGCACAACGGGAAGGTTGGCACGATCACAAAATCTATAGCTCCAAATGGTCGAGTAGGTGTAAAACTTGATAGCGGGAAGATATTGGCTATCAAACCTGAGAATTTAGAACTAGTAAAGCAACAAACAACATCTACAGCAACAGCAACTAGTGATGTGCCTGGGCAGCGTACACTGAAACGTGATAATGCACTTTTGAGAGAGTTTGATGGAAGCCCGGATCCAAATACATTAGCATTATACTACCATTTTGCTGATAGTGCATTTGACGCCTATAATGCCCCAGAATTGATATCTCAGCTGTTGCAGTATTATAAACACAATCTACAACTAAAGCTTGTTTGTCCTCGTAACATTGGACACAATCAATACTACCTGCTTTGTTTACAACATAATGACCACACTAAGAACACACTCTGTCAGCTAGCATTCAACTGTGGTAGATCCTTCACTGGTATATGCACATTGGTAAAGAAGAGATGCTTTGCTTGTTACAAGCCAAACGTACCTCTATGCAAAGACTGTTTATGTGCATGTTTCTGTTCTGATAAATGTAGAAATAGTGACATTGGTAGAAAATATGATGTATTATGCAAACTTGTTGATGTTACTAAAGTAGTATTGGAAGAAGAATCTATCTCCCTCATATGATGCGGTGATAGAAACAGAGAATTGTCAATATAATGATGTATTGATATAAACATAGAACTATCATTCAATTAACTAATATTTCCTTAGCTTTGTATTGTGTAGCTACTATTTGAACCACCCGGCCATATTCTCTGCTAATTTCTCAGTGTTCTTCTCTAGATCTCCTACTTCAATCTTGCTATAAGCATAAGCACATTCTTCTTCATTAAATTTTGTGTCTTGTAATGCAATTGTCTTTGGAGATCCAACCTTGGGCTTGCGAGCTAGCATCCATTGACCAGGATAGGCTCTATGCATCAAACATCCCGGTGCACTTTCTTGTGGTGCAGCACCTAAAGACCAAACTGGAACAAACTCCTCCATGAACAACTTCCGTGCTTCATCAGTTGCAAATTTTTCAACAAGAGAAAGTCGAGCATTCAATAGGATGATGCATGTACCCTGGCCAGACTCTTGGCATATCCGTTCAATAGCTATAAGTTCCTTTATACCAGGACTAACAAACATTGCAACTTCTGTATCCTTTGGCAAAGTAAAAGGACCAGATGCAGCTGTGTCATCCATCTCCTCGGCCATCTTGGCCGCAAAACCCTTAGCTTTCTTCTTCTTCTTACCAGTTTTCATCACCCCGCGTTTGCCTTTACGATCTATAGCCAGTATAGAGCATTCAGCACTTACATCACCCGACCAAAGTTGTCTTGCCTGATCTGCTAGATATTCGTCATTGAATACTGCACAAATATGATCCCCCCCTAATGGCTGAAACATTTCTACAAACAATCTTGCCAACTCTCTATTTGATTTGTCTAGTTTCTCCATAGTCAGGCCTTCCTGTTGATCTTCATCACCAGTCAGGGATGAAAGATTCCCCCGTTTACCCTTTCCCCTTTTGTTCTCTACCCCGAAGTTGGCACCGACTGGCATTTCAATATCCTGCTCATAATATATAAATAGATTATATGTGTGAAATAATTTAGTATTGCTCTTCAATATACATCAATTCCCACTACAAGTTGACAAAAAATAAAGCTAAAACTAAAACTAACATATGATATGCTCACTTACCATTCTAGATATTCTATCCTCTAAACCCTTTTGCACTGCCCCTCTGCACTTACTAATAGCATCTTTTACGTCACTAGGGAGTTGAGGTTCAGAGCTACCCCCGCCACCAAACACGCCAATCATTTGATGTGTTTGAGTTGATTGTTTCTTTTGTGTTGTTTGAAATGCATTCGAAGGAAGGAGGAACACCACAAATACTATTATCAGTAAACTACATATTCTCTGCTTACCACCGCCCAACAGTGTGGCTATTGACCTATTGCAATCTCTTTGTTTACCCATCTTTGATTTCAATGCTTTTTGTCATGATTTCTACTCATAAAAAGATACCATTACAATGGTATCTTTTTTCTCTTCTCTAGAGCTACTCGAACGTCAAGTCAAGCTGGCAGAGCAGATGAAGATTCAAGTCGAGTCGAGAGTATCCTGAGCTGGCATTGGAGACTACAAGTGGAACAGCTTCTAGCCACTCACTTTGTGGCACCACGGTAGATCGCCAAAGCAAGCAAAAGTGATGCAAAGAGTTATCTAGTTGAACCTCACGTAGGCGTGAGTTTTTGTTGACCAAGGTCAGGGCTGCAGTGTCATCTGGACAACTGATCACCTCTTTGGTGCCATTGTCGAGTCCTAGTCCTTTTTCTTCCATCAATGTCTTCGGCAACGTCATCGATCAACATATCATACTCTTCGGGAAGGAACTCCTCGGTATCAATGAGGGCCCACTCTTCATCAGTGACTGAACGCTTGAATCCAAGGTCACGGCAAAATTGACGGTTCTGCTTGAGTTGACGGCGTCCACTGCAGAATCGGTCCTAAGTTGGGGTAGACAGGTAAGGAAAGAGGTGCAGAGTATGCGATGTGAGTTGTGTAAGATATGATATTCACATCAAATAAACAGTATGCTCACCTCAATCTCATCACATACATCACGGGCGCGTCTACCCTTGGGGTTGCGG
>Ga0214477_100659_pt1 | contig 22606 bp, 22 predicted proteins | sample M1_20Mar14CPVII9_FD_165058 | JGI IMG/M metagenome (GOLD analysis project Ga0214477, IMG submission 165058) | Marine eukaryotic communities from Monterey Bay, California, United States - M1_20Mar14CPVII9sort6BwellC16 | ecosystem: Environmental > Aquatic > Marine > Unclassified | place: USA...
CTAATACTTTGATAACAGTTAATACTTTAATAACAACAACACTTTAATTCGCGCAGCGCTAGCCCGCCGAAGGCGGCTAGTTCTATTGAAAATTTTGGGAGAAGATACCCATCTCTGTATGGAGATACATCCGATCCTTTAATGATGTTGATGCTGAGACAATCGATCAGAGTCGATCAGGTTTGTCATTGCAATAAAGTGATACTACTTGCTTTGGTATTATACACGGCAGCAGCGACATTGGTGGAAGTGGCGGTAGCGTTAGTAGTATATTGATATCATATCATACACAACTTCTAAGTAAGTTACTTGAGTTGTTGTCAGTCTTTATGTCAGTGCACCTTAATTTCTAAGTTGGTACCTCACATCAGTATCAGTTGTACATCTACATTGGTATATTAGTGAGATATACATAGAAAGAAGTGTATCATCATTAGCTTTATCATACGTCGGGTATAGTAAATCATACGGTTGTATTATCGTATCTATTGATAAACATCAACATCTATCAAGAGAGTAGTATCTATAATAACTATTATAATATTATACGGCGGTACAAAATTGACCTAACAGAATATGGTATCATTGGAATTAGATGCGAGGCTAGACCATCTACTTTCTACTGCTCAAGAAGAAACAGCAGATATTGATCTCTTAGCACCTATGGCAGAAAGAGAAGAATGCCCGATATGTCTTATACCACTTCCTTTTGATGAGAGTGAAATTGCATTCATGACGTGCTGTGGTAAACAAATATGCAATGGTTGTTCCTACAAAAATATGCTGACAGACAAAAACAATGGTGTACCAATAAACGAGTTTAAGTGTGCCTACTGTCGACGGTTGATATCCAAGTCCAATCCTACAAAGGAACTTAAACGGTTAATAAAGAAAAATAATACCCAAGCCTTCATACAAATGGGCGTCAGATATACAAAAGGGGAAGGGGTATTTCAAAGTAATACAAAAGCACTTGAAATGTTTATTCGAGCGGCTGAACTTGGTGATGCTCCAGCATATTTTAAGATTGGAAAAGTTTATCAAGAAGGGATTGGGGTGGAACATGATGAGTCAAAATCATTAGCATTTTATGAAGTAGCTGCAAAGAAAGGATCTATGATTGCATGAAAAGAAATGGGAACGAGAATGTAGCTATTGAACATACAAAGGTAGCTGCAAGTGCTGGTGACCGAGACTCGATGGATGTATTGATGGATGCCTACAGAGATAAAGAACTGTCAAAAGAGGATCTAACACAAACCCTCCGTGCACATCAGGCTTCAAATAATGAAATGAAGAGTGATGACCGAGATATTGCTAAGTCTGTTTTCAAATAGGAATGATCGGGATGAAGCCTGTGCATTTTATGCAGAACGATTGTAAAAGGAGTTAAAGGGGTGATTAGAAGTTAGAGGCTTTTCAAGTGCCCCGGAATGTATGTAATGCTCGATTCTGATTAGGTAAGAACAAAAGGCACTACATGCTACATTGGCGGTATAGATAGTAGAAGTTCGGGTTTAGAATGTTACACTATACATACTGGAATAAGTGGTTTCATCCCCTAAGGAAGGTATCCTAATCATTCTTCTACTTTAGTCCCCACTGCCTGACCCCGCTCAGTGTCATACAGCTCTGGCATCTTCCAACCACGTAAAATCTCATAGGTGATTGATAGTGGTGTAATAGTCTTTGTGAGAAAGAGTCCAACAGTACAATAACGGTGGACTGTCTCCAACACTGTGGGTACAATCTTCAGAGTAAGAGAAGAGCCATCCCCATCTTCGTCCTCAAACTCTGCATTCAAGTGCTGCACATTGCTGCCTTCTTTGTGCCTATTGATTAGTAGGTGATGTATTTTCTTCCCTCTATTGAACCTTTTATCGCCTGTGTTCTCTAAATTCGCAACATTAAAGCAATTACTACCTTCGATACGACATCCTTCGATATTACATGTATGGTTGCAACCTGCCAATGTGTTTAGGTTGGTGGGATCATATATGGCTTTGTATAGAGCTTCTATGCCAAAAGCTGTGATGTTATTTCCCCCTAGAAGAAGAGATTGTAGATTGGTATTCTGTTTCAATGCTCGGGCAATCAATGTAGCATCATCATCATTCAGCTTATTATTTTGCAAGTATAGAACCTTGAGCGGTGGATTCGTTGCAATGTAGTCTGGTATTTCTGTGCCACCTCCAGTAATAATGTTGTTTCTATCCAAGTCTATATATTCAAAGCTTTTACCACTAGCCAGAAGAGAGCACAGTACGTCATAACCATTGATCTCCTCCCCACCAAGACAATTCTCAAGGCGGATACGTTTAATTGAAGGGTGACTACTAACGGCATCAAGTACTGAACGTGCATTTTCCATACCCCCAAGCTGATTGTTTGACAAGTAAAACTCGTTCAATTGCCGGTTGGATTGCATGCATGTAACTAGAAATTCAATACCCTTTTGATCACTAACGAACCCATTATTGTCCAGGAATAACGTTTTAAGTTTTCCTTTCAAGGCTGGAATTAACATACTAATTACCGAAGATGTCAATTGCAAGTTTTGTAGAGTAAGGTTTATATCGTTCTTGTGGCAGAGCTGTAGAGCGGTAGTAAACTCTTTCCAATGAGGTAGAAGGACATCATCGTGTTGCAACAATGTACCAGCCGCATCTTCTGGCGATTCTTCACCTAATGTGATGTATTGAATACACTCTCCATTTCTCATTCGGCTGGTTTTGTTTCTTATTGTGGTCACCAAATTATCCATGTCTTGAGCGTATTCTTCATTGAAACCACGATCTATCCAATAATTATCGTGTATAGATGGAGCTGAATACTCCCATGTACTCTCTTTACTCAATATCTCTGTATTGATCTTTGCAATAAATCAGATTTGTTCTCTAATTCATCAATATGTGATATACGCTCTTTCATACTATTAATCTCATTCTGCATTAATGTTGATCTATCTCTCAAACTATCAATCTCATTTTGCATATTGATGCATCGACTTTCTAATTCAGCCATTTGAGATAGTTTACTTACTTTTCATCTCTTGCATCTCTGCTAATGCCGCAGTCAGTGATATACCATCCTCATCACTACCGACCTTGCGCTTCTTTGTGGTATTATTAGTACTCATTTTGCATATAGTTTAAGTATAAAAGGTATAAATAGACGCCGACAACTATACTAACTGGCAAACGCCGCATAGCAAACAAAAAGGATACCACAAATGGTATCCTAAAATTATGAGAGTGTTGAGTGGAGAATGATATTGATGGTTGATGTTAGGGATCGATAACTCGAACAATATATACTTCCATAAACTAACAATACAGTAATTAGATCAGTTTTAAACCCTCTATCGACATTTGGCAGTCTTAGGGCGGCAGAATTTATATGCATTGAGAAATAGTTTACTAAACAAGGTGCACCTTCTCATAAACCTGTAGCAAAGTATACTATAATCAGCATCACCCTAAAGGTACACTGAAGAATGAGTTACAATAAAGCAAAGAGACCTAAAGTAGAAGAAAGTGAGGGCGGCGGTGTATCACTGACCGATATCCTAGCCGAGATGCAGGATATGAAAAGTAAATTATCTCGTATGGATGAGATGCAAAATGAAATAGATAGTATGAAGGGTAAACTATTACAGATGGATGATACGAAGAAGGAGTTATCCAAACGAGATGATTATATTAATAGTAAAATGTTAGAAATGGATGAATTGGTGAGCAAATGTAAACATCTTGAGGATAAATGTGGCAAATTGGAGAAGAGTGTAAAGTTATTGGTTAAAGATTGGAAGTACAGTGTACCAGACATTCCTGATAGTTATTGGGAAGATCAGGGTTTTGATGAGGATTACATTAAATCTATTAGGTCTTTTCTGGGAGAGGTCAAGGAACAAACATTACGTTTGAGAAGTGGAGAGGAAATGGAGTATGTTTCTTTGGGTTTTGACGATGGTGACGGTATATTACAGCATGATGATGTACTCATCCCGCACTGGAAAGAATTAGCCGGTGCACTACAGCTTTATCAAAGTGAAAATAACTTTGATATTGCATTCTACAATATGCAATTGACACTACCAATAATGAACATACTGGCTCCAGCTCTAAAAGAAAATCGATTAAAGTCTTTGTAGTTTCACAGAATCAATACTCACCACGACGTTATTGAGTTTGCAGTGGGTATAATGAAAGCCAACCATCATTTGACAGAAATTAGTTGGATAAATAGTCAAATTGATAGTGAAGAAGATGCTCGAGCCATGTGTTTGGCCATTGTAAGTCATCCCTCGATTAACCGTGTCCAACTTGAAAATTGCTTCGGAGTGGGGCAGAGACTTGGCTACGACGTACTATGTGCTCTTTTTGTTAGCGGTAGGGGAATTAAATATATGGATCTGGAAGGAAACAACATCCAAACTCTAGGTAATACTGCCATTCCAGACTATATTGCAAGGAATACTCCACTCATGAATCTTTTCTTAGCAAATAACAACTTGAATGATGAAGATGCTATATTGATTGCCAAGGCATTGAAATACAATACCAATATACGTACACTTCGTCTACAACGGAATGGTATAACTAATGTTGGCATTGATGCAATGAAGAAGGCATTTTATGATCCCACAAGCCTCAACTCGGTATCGGACTCTAACCATACATGTAGCCTTCAACTTCCGGGCGTTGATAATATTCTCATTTCTAATGGTTGTGATGACAAACTGGTTAATCGAAGGCTGAAATTATATCACCTTTTATCCGCAAGGAACAGGGAAGGAAGTAATGTATATCACTTGAATTTGGAACTTGATAAGGAGGATGACTCATTAGTGCTTGTGCCTAAGGTATTGGAGTGTATTCACCGCTATTCTCATTCTAGCGAGTTAGTGCAACCTTTATCAATCATGTATGAAATCCTTGGCAGCTGGAAGATGCCAGCCCTGTTTGAACGACAGAAGATTAGTTAAGTTAAGTAGCAGTTAAAAAGTAGAACTAGGTTTAGTACAACTACTCATCAACCACTCTCAAAATACAACCCAAGAACTAGTTTGATACCGTCTACTCAGATCACAATTCTCAGGATATACTCCCTCATAAGAACTAGGATGATGTTGTTGACTTAAACAATTCACATCATCACCCTTTGGGAACAACTCGAATCTGCCATAAGGAGAAAACCCATCAAACTGTTGCTTATTATAGTCGTCTTTACATTCATACAATCTCAGTGGGCGGTTGGTATTGTATCCACTCACAGTCATGCATAGATTTGGATTAGTTAATGGTCGTAATGTAGTACCAACGGAGTTCCACTGTTGCCGTAAGGTCGATCTACACCATTCGACATATACATAATCACCTGGCTGGCATGGTCTACCGGAACTGCCACATTGCATACACCACCACTGTGTAGATATGATAAAAGTGAGCATATGATATGAGCAAAAGGAAATAAGGTATGAGCATAGATGATATGAGTTGAAACCAAAGGATGCACATGATTCGCCTCGAAGGCATATCCGACTTACCATTTCATCCCATTGATCTTGCCAATAATAACCATACTCCCAATATAATCGTAACCGAAAGTCATTCATTGTTGGCATGGCCGTAGTCGGACTAACCGTCGGTCGTGCCGTGGGATAACGAGTCGGTGCCTCGGTAACAGTATGATATTCAAACAGCCCATTCCATACTCTAGGTGCAAATGTACTACTTAGTGATAGTTCTGATGTTGATTTACCAATCCCTTCGTAGATTATCAAATCTGTATTCCAGGATGTTTCTTCTGGTGGAGATGAGGCAGTGGCAACGCCCCATTGATTGTCTCCAGTTCCTATTCCCTTTGATACACGAATGACTGGTCCATCGGATGTTAAATAGAATGATGATAATGTATACTTGTTCAATATGATTCGTTCATCTAATGGAAGATATGTTGGATTGTCTAGACCCTCACTTGCAACCGTGGCATTTTGAATCAATGTCCAACCATCTAAACTCTTATCATGACCAACATAACTACCTTCTCTCATATACAACTTAACATTCACATTATCACTAGGCTGTATCAATTTCGATAAGAATGATTGTATCTTATTGGTATTAAATGCCATTGAAGTAAGTACTACCTGTAATCCTCTTGTTTGGACATTCCACATAACACCCGTGTATGAGTGTGTACTATTAAAGTTTGTTGATATTGTTTCAGTTACTACTGGTGATAAACTTGGTGTGTAGGATGGTGCCGGTGTTGGTGATATTGATGGACTTTCTGTTGGTTTTGGCTATGGACAAGAAGAGGTTAGAAACAAAGATTTGCAAAAGTGAACACAAGATATGCACAAATAAAATCGAACTTACAGTAGGTGAACGTGACGGTGACTTCGACGGACGTAACGTAGGCATCTTCGTAGGACTTTGTGTCACTACATCATAACTTAATCCACCACTAAATACAGAAGGTGTATTTGACAATTCACTATCCCAAGTATCACCATTAACTTTCGTTGATCCAGCTCTATATAACATTACATGTTGATTTTGATATACTCGTAATGTAGTATTGTTTGATGTACTGTCATATCGTAAACAATTATTATTGGCTGTACAATGTATATAGAATGATCTTCTACCGTCTGTATTAATATTAATGGGTGGTATTGATATGTGAGATGGTGCATCTGGCCCAGAAGTGTTTGTTAATAATCGATTAGCCCATAATAACCAGCTAGTACTATTGTTGGTATATCCCTCATAACTGCCGCTCTTTACATATATTTCAATCGGAGAGTTTGTGCCGACATCTTGTGCTGAGTTTATATTAATACCATTGAGTATTATATCTGACTTTGCTTTTATATCAAAGTAATGTCCGGAGGTTGACGAATCAGATATGAAGGATGTTGTTAGTTGTGAAGAGAGGAGAGATCGAGATACCGACTCCATTTTGTAGGACTAATATTGATAGATACTTGAGCAATTGCAATTATAATCTAATTATATACGATCTACAGATGCTTGTCATAATATACCTACTTAGGATAACAAAACTAACAGCATGCATTGCAAAAAATGAGCGCGAAATGCTTTCTCGTTTTGATTTGAACTTGGACCATCGGTATCCTATTCCATGAGTATGTGGGGTTGCTTGGCGTCTTGCAATTGCAAGTAACTTATCAAAGGAGATCTATTGTTAACATCTTCTACACACCTATCTACACATACTAATATCCATACACTGGCAAAACGATACACTTGCAAAATAATAACAAGGAACCTCCTCTCAATATATAGCCAAGTCAAAGTCAAAGTCACAAACTATTTAACACACCCAAGCATTCGCGTTACTTCCCTCTGTCATCTGCCTCCACCAAATTTAGCTGTTTCAGGCCATCAAACCCATACTTTCTCCAAATGCGTGTGCATCTTCCCTCTCCTTGCTCTTCATTTCATTTAATGAGGTCTGATGTGCACGTAAAGTCTTAGCCAAGTCCTCCTTCGAAATCACCTTGACTTTATAGAGATCCATCAAATCATCCATTGATTCTTGATTACCAGCACTTGCAGCTACTGTCAAATGTCCAATACTTTCATCGACATTCCCCTTCTTACCATGAATTTCTGCAAGCATCACGTGTGCATGTACAGATCCCTTATTTGCACTAACCTCATAAAACTCAATTGCTTTTGATTCATCTTGTTCTACTGCAATACCTCGCTCATAATACGATCCTAACTTTCCAAATGCCTCAATGTCTCCAAGTTCGGCGGCACGGATGAGCATTTCAAGTGATTTTGTATTACTTTGAATAACACCTTCTCCTTGCTTATACCTGAAGGCCATTTGCATATATGCTTGAGAATCATTCCTTTTCATTAGTATTTTCAGAGCTTTTACTTGATTCTTGGGTGTTAGTTGACGACAGAAAGAACATTTCTCTATCTCATGATCAGGTTTTCCATTTGCTAAACTGCTAAACACTCCTCGGTGGATACATCCACTGCATATGACTTTTCCACAACATGGCATAAATGTGATTTCTTTAGCATCAAGAGGAATTGGAATCATACATACTGGACACTCTTCTCTTTCTGCAACAGGTGCAAAGAGATCCATATCTTTCGTTTCTTCTTTAGCAGTGGCAAGTAGATTATCAAGCCGAGCTTTAAGTTCTAATACGGCGGCCATTCTGTTTGATTTATTTTGATACACGTTAAGATAATGTGATGTATTATTACTATACTGAACCGTTTGCAATATCGTAGTAGATTATGGTACCAAATTGATTTTAAGGTGCACCGTCAAAAAAAATACTTTATCTTTTGTGAGAACTAGTGTAGATTTTAATCTCACCTAAAGTTAGCGTAGCTGTGATGCAATAAGATCTTATATACTGATATAATCGCCGCACCAATATATTCCTTTAGTAGAGGAGATACGGCCACATAATTATGGCAATAGATTCAGTTTCAACTGATTTATTTGCAAATTGCTACGCCCTGCCCGTCAAAAAATGCCCCCAAAAGTGTAGGACGGCTTTGGTACAAGTAAGTATCAATATAAAGTGGTAGTATACATCAAGGAACACTATAATAGTAGTAATATAATATCGGGGTGATCATTGGTGGTATCATATAAGTCGGTACGAAATATAGCGGCCAATTTGCAACTCTTTACTTGGTGCACCATCTCAAACAAAACGACAAATTATTGCAACAACTATACTTCTTCCTTACTCACACAACAAATATATAACAATACAAAATGGATCAATCATTCCGTCAATCAATAGTATCAAAATTCCCTTCCGGTGAGCCAACGTCCGAATGGACAATTGAACAATTACTCCACTGGTCATTAAATCAATACCATACAAAAGTTATAGATCAGACATCTCAAAATGTTAATGCATTACGTGAACAATGTAACAAAGAATGTGAGGATGTTTTGGAATTGCACACGTTGGCTGTTGATATGGCTAATAAAAAGAAGAGCGGTGGTGAAAGTGGTGGCGGTGCTGCGGATGAGTTACCACATCAAGTCTCAGCTGAATTAGAAGATGGTAAACCATCCGCCTCTACCACCACCAAACCCGCTACCAATAAATCAACAACACCAACATCAATTCAAGTACAAATAACACAAGGTCCGCATAAATCACAAACATTCCTCCTCCGTCCAACCACAGGTACGCCATGTCTCATTGGCCGTTCCAAAGGAAAGAAATTTATCAAAAATGGTATTAGTTTATACAAAGATCAAGAAGTATCAACTACACATGGGAAGTTTATTTTGGAATCAAATAATGGAAGTAATGGTGGTGAATCAAAGTATTATTATATGGATGTGGGAAGTACGAATGGTACTGTTTATAATGCACAGAATTTGGTACCGAATGAACGATTGGAATTAGTGAATGGTATGGAATTGAAGGTTGGTAACAGTGTTTTGAGGATTGTACTTGGTTAGAAGAAGTTGTTGGGTGGATAGATAAGGGGAGGATTGTCGATATTTAGAAGGGTTTTAGAATTGATGAAGGGAGGTTGATTGAGGGCACTTGCCTGGATAAAGGCGGTGAGGGTTTAGATGAAATAAACCTTGGATGGGCTAATAATTAGGATAATTATAACAAGTGTTTAGTCTATATGGTAGAAAGATTAAAACCAATCAGCGTACTTTAATGTATTGTATAGTTTGTGCTACTTATAATCATCAATCCCTAACCCTGACCACATGTTCCCATTTCCAATGTCGTGAAACCGACGAGCATTATCCCGATCTGTAGTTTTCATTGTATTACTTGATGTCTGATATTCACGGAGAGTCTGTGTCAGATCCTCTTTCGAAAGTAACTTATCTTTATATGCCTCCATCATTCTATCCATTGATTCTTTATCACCAGCACATGCAGCAACTTTACAATGTCTGATACTTTCATCAATGTTCCCATTCATCCCATGAAACGTGGACAGTATTCTGTGGGCATTCACGGATCCCTTTTTTGCAGCTATTTCATAAAATTCTTTTGCTTTTGACTTATCTTGCTCTACTACTTTGCCATTATCATAATAGTGTCCAATCTTTTCATAAGCCTCGGCTTCACCAAGTTCGGCCGCATGAGAGTACATTTCAAGTGCTTTAGTATCACTTTGAATTATTCCTTCCCCTAATATGTAATGACCAGACATTTCCATAAATGCACCAGGGTTATTCTTTTTCATTTGTTTTCTAATTGCTTTGATACCAGCTTTGGCTGTCCTAATTGGTGGCTGGCGACAGAAGGCACATAAACCTACTTTGGATAGGTCGCCTTTTGAGTTATCAGCTTCTGTTTCCATATTTTTGTAAATGCAACCACCACATATGTTTTTCCCACAGCATTCAGCGTATACAATTGTGCCGTGTTCAAAAGGAAATGGAACAAGACACAGTGGACATTCCTCTCTTTCGGGCATGGACGCAAAGAGGTCGATGTCTTCCGTCTCTTTTTGAGAAGTGGAGAGTAAATTGTCGAGCCGTGCCTCAAGTTCTAATGTTGCCATATTATTTGATAATAAACACCACTATCCACAGCTATCCAATAATGTTAGCGATTCGGTATACTATATAAACTATACTGAATCTTTGACAATGTAGTACCGCTTTTGTTTGTTTGGTGAATGCCTGAATGTTCTTATTATGAGTTAAGCAGACCGCTTACTCTAACTTCTTTCTATCTAATAATATCAGTAGCTAATATTCATACACACCTAAAAAAAGAAACTAATATAAACTTTGTAACAAATGCGTTAATTGTAATCGAGCTCGTATAATGCGCCGCCCTAACAGAATATCGTATACCTATAGGTTATATTATTACTTATCCCTCTTTGCCCTTTGCCGCTACTCATTAAACAAAAAACGGCATTATGGCAGTTGCAAAGGATACCTCACATGCACTCTCATAATTTTTTACAACCAAAAACCATAACAACAATTCACCTGACAATCGGCGGCTGCCTATTCCTATCCAAAAACCACCCACCACGATGGCAAACGTTACAACAGCATTAGCTGCACAATCTCCAAACAGCGGCGGCGGTATACCCTCACAATTGGCCAGTCGATCGCTCCTAACTTCACAACTAACATCATCCTTCACAAGTAACTCCATTTGCAACGGTCATATGTTTGATATAAAGGCTAAGTCACCAATTAATATCAATGGTATAAATATCAATACTATATTGCAATCCGATACTAATGAATCACCTGTTGAAATATGGACAAAGGTAGATAATTACAAAGGATCCGAGCAACAAGAATCTCGATGGACATTACTATCTGAAAAACTTGCAACAACTAACAATGGACCAGATGAACCAACAACTATCGTCTTTCAACCCATCTACCAACGCGCCGTGGATGGCAAACGATCCTTCTACATCCATTGCAAAAACAATATTAAATGTCTACGCTACGATTCTAATGCACAAACTACAATGAGATACCAAGACGATTATTTAATTTTGTTTGGTGACGGGATGACCAAGTTAGGCACCGATGGGTGGAGTAGTGCCATGCACCCCATACCACATGTATTTAGTGGTGGAATATTATATGACGCAATAACACCAAGTCCTACGAAATATCCAACATTACGACCGACGTCATCACCAACTACAGCTGAACCATCCAAATCGCCAACATCAGCTCCATCACAATCACCTGTAATTACTGAAACTATAAGTACACAATTTGAATCAACAAATTCCTATGCAGGTACAATGTTCAATGTACAAACACGTCAATATAATGTATATATAACATCCATGGCATTTAATACAGATAAATACAATACGAATGTTAATATCAAATTGTATATGAGAGATGGTAGTTATGTCAATCATGATAAAGAGTTGAATGGTTGGGAATTGGTATTGACTACGGTTGTTAAGGGTAATGGATTGGATAAACCGACGTATATTCAGTTTGATACACCTATTGTAATTTCGGCTAGAACAACTAAATCATTCTACTTGACATCGGATGGGCCTCATATTCGTGTTAGCAAGGGAGTAGGTACAGGTGATAATGAATGGGGCGTGGCAACTGCATCGGATGATCCAGAACGAGCAACCTTCAACTCTGCCTTGATAATTACAGAAGGATTAGGTAAACAATTACCCGAATTTGGACTTAGTACATTTGCACCTCGAGTGTGGAATGGCTTATTTGAATACCATACAACGACTGTGGCACCAACTCGACAACCCACGGCATACCCTACGCTTAGTCCAACAACAGCCATGCCTACCAAGACAGACTTTCGATTACGATTATATTGGCAACGTGGCTATTCATGGCAAGATCAATGGAATGAAATGTGGTATTGTATGGCATGTGGTCGTAGTGGTAGACCATGTCAAGCCGGAGATCCGGTATACGTCGAGCGATGTGGATCAAGTAATCGTCAAAAATGGAATCAAGTTGGTGATACCTTACGTCCATTAACGAATCCAAACTTATGCATGACAACTACTGGCTATAATGCCGAACGTCCTAATCGATTATATGAATGTAAAAACGGTTACAAACGACAACAGTTCGATGGATTTGACCATGCCAAACCGTTCGAATTGTACCCACGGGATGATAATGTAAATTGTATGAGTCAACAACATCATCCAAGGAGTGGGGAGGGTGTATATCCTGAGAATTGTGCTTTGAGTAGACGGTATCAGACTAATGCATGGACTTTGTATTGAAGAGGAGGGGAAAGAAAGAGAGATGGGGCGGGGGTAGTTAGCATATGAGAGGTAGTTATTGCAAGTAACTTTAATCAACGATGTTATATCTTATCCTATAGACAATCTAGATCGTAATAGAGTAGTTCTCGAACTCCAACGAACTCCAATAATTCATCCAAGAATGTTCCTATATGAATATGCATTCTTCCTAATATCTCTTGTCTTTATTGTATCCCACAGGCCGCTTGGTATCATTCCGTATCACTTCATTACCCCCCAAGCTCCTTGCAAACGGCATTATAGTGATCTCGACCCTCACTCCACATTTCATTCTTAGCAGCCTGAAAGGCCCGAAGAGTTTCAGCCAGCTCTTCTTTTGTGAGTAGCTCTACTTCTCTGTAGCACTTCATCAAAGTATCCATTGATAATTGATCCCCGGCATTTGCAAGTAATTTTAAATGTTTGATAAACAATCCAACATTCCCATTTCTTTTATGTACGAGGGCAAGGTCTTCGTGTGCTCCTACTGAATCTTTCTTTGCAGCTACTTCCCAAAATTCTAATGCCTTTGACTCATCTTGTTCCACTACACGGCCTTCAAAATAATATTTTGCAATAACTGCAAACGCATTAGCACAGCCAAGTTCAGCCGCTCGTATGAACAATTCAAGTGCTTTTGTATCACTTTGAAACAATCCTTTCTCGCCTGATTTATAAAAACCACCCATCATCATAAATGCACCAGAAACGTTCTTCTTCATCAACTTTTTCAGCGCTTTGACCCTGGTAACCGGCTGCCGACAGAAGGCACATTTCTGATCTGTCTCCATTCTTTTATAGGTACAACCAGCGCATATACTCTTTCCACAACATGGCATAAATACTACTTCATTGTCTTTTATAGGAAGTGGAATCATGCATATCGGGCACTCCTCTCTTTCTACAATTGGTGCAAATAGATCGATATCCTTTGTCTCGTCTTGAGCAGTAGAGAGTAAGTTATCAAGGCGTGCCTCGAGTTCTAATGACGCCATATCCTGTTTATTGATTTGATACGCTAATAAAACTAACTGATATATGTAGTAAATTCGTGTGATATGATACACTTTCTCTCGCTCTCCTCTTTTAACAACACCACTTATATTAGGTGCACCGACAACAAAACTCAATCTGTATGGGTTAATTTGCAGCCGCCAGTAATTTTATTACAAACGCTATGCTGCTTTTGCCCCTACTGCTACTATAATATATACTAATTATTTGACTACAATTGAAGGCTACAATAGGATTACCACTATTATGAGGCCACACAACAACACACTACGGTTGCACTTATATTGTCCCAATTAACATCGAAAGACTCCCAAATAATTCTCATATTTTGAGAGTACATAGTTGCAAGCAGTAAGTGCATGCTATTGTTTACAGCGGCTCATTAATCGATCAATAGCAGCTCTATATCAGTATTATTGATACTAGATCAGGGTTTAATGTGCTTTCGATCGTTGGTTGTCTCGTAGCGGGAATCTTCCATTTAATTTCATAATATTGGCAATTGTTGTACTGTGTCACTGACAGAAACGTTATGTAGAGATGGTGCAACTAAAGCTCCGTCGTACTAACCCGTCAACGAGTAGTAAAAGAGGTGTCTTCATACCTATAATACTAATTGTGTTGGTAATTATAACAACAACTCATTATGCACATCATAAAGATGAAGATGATATAAGATTATCAACAATACAAACAACATCACATTTTGAAATAGAAGAACAGATACCAATATATGATGTACCACCACCATACTCATTGCAAAACTTACCACATTTAACACCATTAGATCCATCTCGTCTAATACCTCGTGGGTCATATCCAATTGATGTAACACATCGGAATGGTTATTTACATGTTGGTAATATATTATATATCATGGATTTATCAGGTAGAATGCTCTTCTTGCAACGATCAAATGATGTAGTGACGTGTCCAGGCACTTGGAGTTTATTGGGTGAACATTCAGTGGTTGGTGAGAATGATAGAGAATCAGTTGTTAGAGGTGTCGAGGAAGAGTTGGGTTTTATAGGTGAGTATAGATGTGCATATCTTATGCATTACTTATGTCCATTTCTAATCAAACTTTCATTCTTCTTCTTCTATACATTATACAACAGCACTTAACTTTGACGAATCTCTATTCCAAGGAGCATGGGCAGCAGACTTCCACCCAAAGAACAATATACAAGAAACATACCATGTAACAATATCTAACATGACAGAGTATCCATTATATTACATACGACATTATGGACCAAGGAATGATAATAGAATAGACAGACAATTAACATATCTATGGCTAGTACAATTTCATAATATGTATCAAGATATAGAAATGACGTTAGATGATGAGGTTGCTAATTATAAATGGATTAGTGTTGATGAGGTTGGCAATTGGTTAACCGAGGATAGTAGACGGCAGAACAATAATACCATCAGCATGGAGGATGCATATCTTAGTAGTATAAAAGGAGAAAGAGATGATGGTCCGGATACAGGAGACTTTTGTCATAAAACTATCATAACATTGTATGAGGCAGGATTGGTTAATATGCTTTGAAAGACTTAGATAGTATCAATCCTAAGAAGTTTATTAACACCAACATACAATCTTTAACTCTGCCAGTCCACCTTAAGATTTCCCTTCCGAGCCTTTACTTCCCGTTGATCATCTCTTTCGTTTACCTCTTCTGCCTTGCGCTTTTTGCCTGCCAAAGCCAAAGCTGCTTGACCTCCCGTTGTTGATGCTCGTTTTACCCATTGTTCAAATGCCTTGTCCGCATCATGACATGACTTGCATTGTTCTGTTATAGGCTTCCAATACACATCACGATCAAATGGTGTTAGATCCTCAATCTTCTCTTCATGGCATATGCTTTCTACTGGAGATCTTCCCTTTACCCGATGAGGCTCTTGGAACTTGATAGGTGCATCTACCCATGACAATATTGTATGACGAAACATTGTACCATCACAAGTAAACTCTTTCTTTTTATACGTCTTGTTCCGACTCCCCACAACTGAGATTCTCGGTTCATAATACCCTGCAGGAGGATCTTCATCCCTACACGCTTCTTCGATTTGTCTCTCCTTCTTCTCCGCAAGAGATTCCACACGGAGAGTATACCCTCCATTTTCTGTGACATCGACGATATGATAATTATACTGGTTCATCATATACAGCATTACTTGATCTGGATAACTTGCAAATGATCGTACATTACTCTCTCCTGGTACCCCATCTTCAAACTTATCTTTGTTGGGGGTAGGAAGTGATACAAGATCCGAAAAGTCTTCATCATTATTGGTAGATGTGGCACCCCTAGCACTAGACAATGTACCGCCACCACTAGCATTAGCAGTAGAGCTAGCAGAGGCAGCGGCGTCCGCTGTTTGATCCACCACATCAACTCCTTGCAAAGATTGAAGTCTTGATATCACTGCATCACGTTTCTTTTTTGAGAACACCCATCCTTTCAATTTAATATTGTATTTTCCTCCAAGACTCTTTAGCTCATCCTTCACGTCGAATGCACCGGTGACAAGCACTGCCTTTTTATAATATGCTACTTTCACTGTCATTATTATTATATTATATAACCGTCTATTCTATTGATTGCAATGACACTCTGCAGCTGCTCTTCTCATTTAAATCTCAACTTTTTTGTGAATAAGATGTGTATCTTTTTTTGTCAATTGTCCTAGATGCCTTGTAGGAGAGCGATATGTATCTATCAAGATATAGGTATGATATTAGTTGATGAGGTTGCTAATTATGAATGGATTAGTGTTGATGAGGTTGGAAACTGGTTAGCCGAGGATAGTAGACGACAAAACAATAATACCATCAGCATGGAGGATGAATATCTTAGTAGTAAAGAGATGACGGTCCGGATACGAGAGACTTTTGTCATAAAACTATCATATCATTGTATGAGGCAGGATTGGTTAATATGCTCTAATAAAGGAGGTTTCTATTAGATGGTATCAATTTAGGAGTATCGCTTTAACGCCACTAAGTTGGATTATCAATCAATTGCTGTTTATGTTTTTCTCTTGTAACAATTCTCTCGTAACACGAGAATCATCCCGATCCTTACTTTTCATATCGTTAATAGATTTTTGGAAAGCATGAAGTGTTTTTGTCAGCTCCTCTTTTGATATAGACTTTTCTTTGTAAGCTTTCATCAATCCGTCAATCGATCTTTGATCACCTGCACTTGCTAAAATTGTCATATGTTGGTAACACTCATCCGAATTCCCATTTTCCGAATGAAATAACATGAGTTGTTCGTGAGCTGCAACAGATCCCTTCTTCGCGGCTACTTCCCAAAATTCTCTCGCTTTTGACATATCTTGTTCCACTGCAATACCTTCCTTGTAATAAGATGCAACCTTTGCGTATGCTCTAGCATGGCCAAGCTCAGCTGAACATATATACATTTCAAGTGATCTTGTATCACTTTGTATTACCCCTTCTTTCCCTATTCTATAACTACCAGCCATTGCTATAAATGCTTCTGGATTTTTCTTCTTCATTAGTTTTTTTATTAATTTGATGTTATTATTAGATATTGATATTAATTTCTGTTGACAGAAGACACATTTCAATTTGTGATCAGGTACTCCATTCTTTCTATCAGTATTGAGACTTTTGTGAACACAGCCAACGCATATCATCTTCCCGCAGCACAACTTGAATACTATTTCACCCTCCTTAAAAGGAAGTGGAATCATACATATCGGACATTCCTCTCTTTCTGGGAGAGGTGCAAAGAGATCAATATGTGCCGTCTCAGCTTGTGCGGTAGAAAGTAAATTATCAAGGCGTGCCTCTAATTCTAATGATACCATATCAATTATCACTATTTCAATGTTGTTGATGTGATGTATATGCAGTATATGAAGGAGTAAAGTATGCGCCGCCGCCAATTGCAATATGAGTAAAGCTACAATCGACCGTATGATGAAGATATGCAATAAGTATTCCCCTCTCTACTATCTTCTTATATCAGCATCTCTAAGCCATCAATAAACATCAACTATTGCCATCTAGCTATCTCAACTTTTTGTGCATAAGATCTTTTTTGTCAATGTCATTGCTCGACGAAAATTTAGACAATGAGCTCTCCTATCACTCCTACCACCTACCACGCAGTAACATGCTCGTTTACCCTGTCTAACTTTCATACGGGTCCGCTATTATGAAGGGGAGGGCTCAACATCTTGTGATTGCTTAGTTTAGCTGCATAGATAGAGATATTTTTACATATAGCATTGCAAAATCACAAACTCTCTCCCCCTTTGCATATCCAATCGAGATCATATCATTATCAGCTCAATATTAATACAATGGTAGTAGCAATTCGTCAACAACCAACAGAAGAACAATCTTCTGAAATGGACACTTCCCAAAAACAACGCAAGGCAGCTGAACTAGCAGCCGCACAGTCTGCTTCACTTCAAGATACTCCTCCTCCTCCCCCATCGTCATCAACGACTCGTCGTGGCAAGCGTAAAGATCCACGAGATTTAGGAACACCCCCTCGTGAAGACAATGTTCCACCGTCGATTGTGTCAGTTGATAAAGAAGCACCATCATCTCCATCGTTAGATAAGCATCATAATATTCGTAGACCACAATTGCCAACTCGTCAACAAATCCACAACAATAGTAACTCTTCACAACAAAATCCATCCAATACGACAGGACTAACACCTCATTCATACCAAACTACATCCCTTAAACCGGGGAGTGGAGCTACAACAACAGCTCATCCGGCACCATCAGATTACAAGGTGTTAACGTCTTGTATTGAAAATTTGGGTAGCTTGGATAGTGTGAGTGATTTGTTGAATAGTCCTGACCGTCCGTCGAAAGAGAGTAGGAAGAAGAACAAAGACAAGAATGAGAGAGGTAGTCATCAGTATAGCAGTGATAAAGTCGAGGCTGCATCTCGTGCTGCCGCAGCAGTATTAAGTGGTGACAACAATAAGAAACCAACTTCCAAAGATTTTCATCGTCAATCTACTGAACTACACTCCAACACTACCTCCACTCACCACACTACACACAATGCCAATACAACAACAGTACAACTACCACCAACACTTAATTTAGAAAATCACGGCTCAGCTGAATCTATTGTAGTCTCTTCACCATCATTGGGTAGTCACAAGGAAGGAGGTAGGGGAAATTATAAAGATGATAATTCAAGCAGTCTAAGTTGTTCTAACTCTCCTGCTAGTTTCATGTTGGATGTAAGTACCTCTCTTTTGTGTGTACTTTAATCTATTTTGGGCATTGCCAATTGATATATGAGGGGAAAGAAGGCGGTGGCAGTTCTAGATGTGCACATCTTACGTCTATCATTTTGAGCACATCTTGTGTCATTTTTTGTGCATATCATGTGAGCAAACTTTATCTAACCTTTCTTTCCTCTCTTCTTCTCCTCTACTCTCCTCTCCTTTCTTTCCTCTCCTCCCAACCACTTCAACAGGATTCTATACTAGATCCAAAGTCATCATTCTCCCGAACACCACACGAGGAATATAATAATATGATACGTATGCCAAGCTTTGCAATTACGCCCAATAACAATAACACCGATCAACAACAACGAACATCATTATCATTCTTAAATCCAAGTCCAACTAGTTTAGAATGGGGATATTCCAATGTTATGAATGATATGGATCAATTCTTTGATAATGGTGGTAGCTTGGGAACACCACGTGAATCTACCAATGATTTGTCTGGTCATTATAAACGCAAGAGTGAAACAAGTTTGGGATTTGCTGATACTAAGGATACAGGAGGAGACGGAGAATCTAGGGAGGAGAAGCGTTCCAAAACTTCCTTGTATGGTAGTGATACGTTTGGACATAGTTTTAGCCAGTTCGCTAATGCACCGATTGCAAGCTTTGGTGTGTTTGGTTCATTGTCAAACTCATCAACTGAAATGGATGCCTCGGGGGTGAAGCAAGGCACTACTAATCCAGCCTTATTACCATCACCTCGTAACAACCGTTTACTCCAATCCAAGTCATCATTGAAACCACCCCAAGCACCACATCTATCAGATGAAGATGCCATTAACCTATCAACCAAGGCACGTGATATAACTCATGAACATTCACACATATCACGAGGCACATTACAACATTATGATAATGAACTATATACCAAACTATCCAACTCAAGAGTAAAAGCTCCATCCAAAACGAAATCAATGAAACAACTACTAGTACCAGCCGATCGACTTGGTAATCAACTAACCATCCTCCGTGGTCCAACCAAGTCTACCTCACACTACAAGTTGGATGACATTGTATCATACAAGACATATGAATTCTACAAGTTTTTACGAGAGATTTATCCAGTATTGGAAGGATGTACCTATCTATTACCTGGATTGGTCAAACGAGGTGGTGGACGGAGTAGTCGAATGTCGTTAGATGATGATGACGATGATGATGACTTGGGACCAACGATTAATGTTAGTCCGTATGGTAGTGTAAAGTTGGGTCATGTTCCTGGTATGTCTTATGCTGATAAGGTACGTCATATGCTGAAGAGTTGTGTGTAGTATCTAGTTGCCTTGCCAAACTCGTCATACAAACGTCTGACCTCTATCTCTCAACTCTTCTTCACTACTTTCACAGTCCAAGCTTGACAAGACAACAGCAGCAATTGCAAAGCGTCGTGTCGAATCTGCCATCTTTGCCTTTGGTGGTACAATAGCACGGAAGAAGCAGGCATTGACCAAGAAACAACCCAATAAGCCTGATAAGATGTCAATCTTTCGTACTCCGCCATCTGCCGTGGTGGTATCATCCAATATTGCCAAGTCTTCACGAGGTGGCAAGGCAAAGAGTGGTGCCTCAAAGCGTGCCTTGCCACATAACAACTCCATGGTACGACGTGATAGATATGAGAAACGATTACGTCAACAATACTTTGAACATGGTAATCGATTATCATGGGATGTACAGGCCAACTTATCCTTAACATTAAATGGGGCCAAGACATTTGATGATGACGAGTTGAAGAAAAGCGGTAGTAACATATCTGACAAGTCATCATCACGGACGAATCGATGTAAGAAATGTGGTCAAATTAAGTTGGGACATACATGTCCATATGCCTCGTCACTTGCACGTAACATTGGAGTTATGGTGTATCCATCGGCAAATGCACATGTTGCCAATGAGCCGGGTGAACTGGCACCAGCCTTGTGTGAAATGAACAACTTTATTGCAATCAAGAGTGGTTCGTTTGGTTTGATTGGTGGTGAGGTCTGTAGAGAGATTAGTAGTCCAGGCAAGAAGAAGAAGGACAGTAAGGACAAGGATGTATCGCCGGACAAGGTAGCATCCTCTAATGTTGTGGAAACTAAAGGTAGTGTGGCAACTAACAGTGACATGAGTAGCCCTTTCCGTCGAAAGACACTTCTTGGCTCTTCCACCAACAAGCCTACCAAAGACAAGAGATCAGATGCAGAAGATGAACGAGAAGGTGAAACCAAGCAGAACAAGAATACAGGTGAATCTGAAGACTTGCTCTTCCAACCCAGGATGCAAGTAACAACTGATCAATACCGTATTGTTTCGGATATTTCCAAGTCTACCAAGAAGAAGAAGGATTCGTCCAAGAAGCGAGTCGGAGACTACACTTATCCCCAGGTGCCACTTACATTCTCCCAACGCAAGTCAATGAGTGATGCATTATTCTCATTATCCAAGGGAGTTCCCAAGTTGACGGATGAGTGTGCTATAGTACTGACTGAGGCTCGGAAGAAGAATCAATGGGACTTGGCCGTGGCAGAGTTGATGGTACAGGTTATATGCGTGTTACATTGCAGCCCAAATAAGGACTATACTCTCGAAGGATTGAGAAGATATTTGTTAACATTGGGTATTGTTTGTTGATTCTTTTTTAGTTACACCAGTAATAAGTAGCTAAAGGTATCACACTATACATCAAGTTCTTATCCTTATCTTATAAATATGTAACAGTATACCTTAGATTACCCCAGCCTCAATAATGACTCCCATTCATCCTACTTTTGTTGATATATCCCCTCCTCCCTCATCTCTACAATGTCTAAAGAAATCATCATACATTCTCAGACCCTTATCCAGTAACTAGAACAAAATCATCCCCGCGATTCCATCCTCACTTGTCTTTATCCCATTCACAATTCTTAGGGAAGTGTCTATTGGGAACGAACATGAATTGTTTATTGGACTCGATACACTTGTCACAGATACAGTTTGGGACAAATACCCTATCACGAGGTACTTTACAAGGTGGAATACTCTCATCTTCCCAATGAATAGTGTAGCACTTTGTGTCTTTATCCCAAGCTCTGATATCTCCAAGTGTTAGAACATTGAAATTCAACTCTGCTGGTTTCACCCGGCCATTGACTGCGTCTTCTTCGTATTCTCTCACTTTCTCCATATCTACCAATTGACTCATCCTCATATCCCCAAGTACGAATTTATCGAGATCACCATTGCATCCAACTGGTTGAGGTGAACTATAGACCATTGTTCCATTGTCAAAGACTATATCATCAAGTGACAGAGAGTCGATGGGTAAACGAAACCCTCCTCCTCCTTTGGACTCGGACAGCATAGCATTCAGAACATTTAGGTTCTCGCTCATACCCACACACTTCTCAAAGCTACCATCATAGTCCATGAGTATATACGAATCACCGTTGCCCCTATATCTCATTCTCACCGTAGAACTTGTTCCATTCTTCTCTCTAACTAGTTTGGTTAGCTTGTGA
>Ga0214477_100661_pt1 | contig 22569 bp, 18 predicted proteins | sample M1_20Mar14CPVII9_FD_165058 | JGI IMG/M metagenome (GOLD analysis project Ga0214477, IMG submission 165058) | Marine eukaryotic communities from Monterey Bay, California, United States - M1_20Mar14CPVII9sort6BwellC16 | ecosystem: Environmental > Aquatic > Marine > Unclassified | place: USA...
GTTCAGTTGTATTACTGGGAAAGAAAATGAGTTGGTATATCAAATTATGAATAAGTGTGTTGCATTTGCCAAACGTGGTAGACCATTGGGAATTACAAGTGTGGTTATTGCACAAACGAAGGGAAAGATTTATGTCGAAAGTTATAGTGAACCAGCAGTAATGGAGGCCATTCAGGGTGTCCGTGGTATTATGCCATCCACCATGACAAAAGTACCTATTTCTGATATGACAACTGTTATGAGTGTGGTACCAAAGAAGATTCCTGGTGAGTTTTGAATGTTCACTTATCGGAGTGTAGATTTTCATCTTCTAATAATTATCCCATCTCATCCAACCACTAATAGTCAAACAGAATGACTGGGTCCGAATGACTAGAGGACACTTCAAGGGAGATCTTGCCCTCGTCAAGCATGTACGAGACTCTGGTCTCAAGTGTGTAGTACAGTGTGTTCCTCGTCTAGATCTTACTCTTTCGGACTTACCCCCTGAGGAGGCCAAGATTCGTAGGCGCACCGTGAAACCAGCTCAAAAGTTCTTCATCGCACAAGAAGTTGCTGCAACTGGAAAACATTTACTAAGGCAACGCTTCCCTGGTATGAATGATATAATGTGTGATTACTTTGATGGCAATTATTATCATGAGGGCTATTTGCTAAAGGAGGTTACAATTGGGACAGTTGTTAAGCCTTGTACTGATGATGATCCACCAACATTGGATGAACTACAAAGATTCAGACGCAAGGCAAAATCAAGCGCCGCCCAGAATGATTATGATGATGGAAATGAGGATGAAGAGAATGAAGGATCTCAATTGGCTGGATCGCTCTTGAGTGAATTGAGTGAACTCCAGGGCAAAACTGGTATCGCATCGGCGGGGGCTAATGACCGTGGCTTAATCATTGGAGATACAGTAGAAGTTATCGAGGGTGATTTGATTGGAATGCAGGGGAAGATTATGAGTTTAGATGGAACAACAGTTAAAGTTCGGCCAAATAATGACGCTGCTTTGGCAGAGTTGGGAGGGATGGATGAAGTTGAATTCTTACTGTCTCAGGTTCGAAAGTTCATTGCTGTTGGTGCCCACGTTAAAGTTACCGATGGCCGTTACGCCAATGAAACTGGTGTGGTTGTTGCTGTGGAGACTATTGAAGGCGAAGTTGGATCAGACTTTGATTGCACTGCTGTTGTGCTTACTGATATGACGCACAAGGAAATCTCAGGTAAGCAACTCTTTACTTGACCTCGTGCCTACGACATTCCCCCTGTTCAACAACTTTATCTCACCTTCACTTTCTCATTTCGTAAAACTTAGTGAGGACATCGCAGTTACAAGAATCCGCCGAGGTAGCCTCAGGGCAAGATAAATTGGCTGGATATGAACTCCATGATCTAGTAGTCCTCAGCGGAGGAGGATCTGCCAATGAGGTCGGAGTTATTGTTCGTGTTGGCCGGGAAGAATTTACTATTATCAATAACCATGGTATTGCACGCGAGGCACGTCCTGAAGAATTGCGTGGTAAACGTAACAAGGCATCTGATCGCGCTGTGGCATTAGATGTTCAGGCAAACCAAATTCGATGCGGCGATTCTGTTACAATCGTTGAAGGTCCACACAAAGGAAAGGTGGCCACCATCAAACGAATGAGCCGTGCTCAATTATTCTTATATTCACAGTTCCGCTCAGATCATGCAGGCATCTTTGTAGTACGTAGTCGTAGTTGTGTCCTCACGGGAGGCACCAAAACAAGTCGGGGAGCTAAGAATGCCCAAGAAAGCCCCTTTAGTACCCCATCATCACAACACTCTGGACGTAATGTTATGCGTGCCGAGCGTGATGAGAGCCTCATGAGCAAGACTGTTCGAATTCAAGCAGGACAGTGGAAGGGATATCTTGGCACTGTATCTCACACAACTGCAACCCATGTGCAAGTTGAACTGCACTCTAGATTAAAAAAGGTTATGGTTGTGAAGGAGCGTGTTCATGTGATTGGTGATAAGTTTGGTGCAACGGGAGAGAATGATAGTGGTAACATGGGTGGACCTGCAAACCCTCACATGGGCGGAGCCACTCCTATGTATGGAGGAGCCACGCCTATGCACGGCGGTGCTACCCCCATGCATGGTGGAGCTACTCCTGCATATGATGGCTATGGAGGTTCAACTCCTTCTCATTCTGGGATGTCGGATGATATTTGGAGGCCTGGTGGATCCATCGATCAAGATGGAGCCGAATCACAGGGAATGGGAACCGAAATGGGAAGTGGATGGAGTGCAATGGATGGTTCAACCAAGGCAGATCCATTTGGAGATCCGAGCGCCAACTCGACATCAGGATGGGGTGCATCTAGTGAGCAACAAGGATCTACTTGGACACCTAACACTGGAGAAACTGAAGCCGTCAAGCAAGATCCTGATACATTTGGTGGTATGCACGACAGTACAATGGATTCAACCATCGAAGGTACTGGCGAAGAAGCTTCTGTTTGGTTTATGGAGCGTGTTTGTGTCCAACTGAAAAAGAATAATGCGCAAGCAGTCATCAAGGATATTAATGGAAGCCAGGCCGTTGTTGAATTAGAAGATAACTCGACCCAGACTGTACGCAATGGAGACGTTACAATGGTACCTCCACAAGAGCATGACATGGTACTTGTAACTGGAGGAGCAGATGTTGGAGTAGAAGGAGAGCTCGTGTGTATCGATGGTACCGATGCAATCTTGAAAGAGTCGAATGAGAACTTTAAAATCGTTGACTTTGTACATCTGGCCAAGATTTCTGCCTCTGGATAAGCAGCATTGTGGGAGAAGCAGTCAAATGAAGTGGTTCTATTTATTAGGGCAGATAGAGTTAAGAAAGATAGATATGATTGGTTAACACTTGACTTGCTACTTTTAAGCTATAGTAGCAATTCACTCGACATGAAAACAGAGAATGTATACAAATATATAATAATATGACTGGACATAGATTAACTGAACATAAAATAATTAAGCCGCTGGAGTTGTAGGGGAATCTTCACCCTTGCCAATAAGAGATTCCGGTGCTATAACCTCACTTTTGTTAAAGTGAGGAAGTTTGGGCATTGAATGAACCTCTTGATTAAATTGTGAGGATATTCTGCCCGGGTGCTCTGGTGTTGTATAATTGAAGTCAGAAAGCTTATCACTATCATCGAGTGATAAACCAAGTTCTGGCGGCTGCTGCTCAACAGTAGAAGACTTCTTTGGATCTGAGGTCTCAACTCGTCCGTTCATTATTGGCATCTGTGGTATGTGGTCTGCGAGACTTTTGCGATAGACACTCTTCTTTGATGAATTGTCGGGCGTTTTGTAAGCAGCTTCTGTTAATGGTTCTTTGACTATAGTCTCAAATGTTGTTGATCCTGTCTTTTCCTCATCGCCCTCCTTCTTGTAATTATTCATATCAATTACCATGTTTGGCATGCCTAATTCAGGAAGCTTGGGCATTATTCCAAATGACGATTTACGAGTCCTTGTATTCTCCGAGTTATCGGGTGTCTTAAAGTCTGGTGAGGAGAACTCGAAAGCTAACGGAGTCTTTCTATCGACTGATCCCAAACGCTGCCTAGTAAGAAGTTCATCGTCATTCAAAGATAACATGCGAAATGATTCAGATGCCTGCATAATATTAACCTTGGCTGGAGATTCATACTTTAATGGCGTTTGCTTATCTTCTTCTGAAGCAGTCAACTCGGTTTTCTTAGCAGAATCATTTTGTGTTTGGGTTGTTATTGTCTTCGGTGGCTCCTCAATGGATTTGAATTCTTGAGGTGGTTCTGTTGTACAATTTGCTACATTATCTTCAGGAGTTTTATACTTCATCTTTGGTTGGAGGGTAATCTTCTTTGATACCTGATTTGTTGCAGAAGCCTCATCAAGAAGAACGTTGAATTCTCCTAATTGCCATATCATGTCAGCACCGATTAATGATGGGGAAAGTTCTTCATCTGAGGTAGATGCTGGTGATATCAAGGGGCTTTCGGAATCAAGAGCATTTCCGCCGTCATCACTTTTTGGACTTTCAGCTTCTTCAACTGTTTCATGAAGAGTAGCTGTCGTTTTCTGTTCTTCATATTGTATCTGTTCTCCGGAAGGGTAAAACAAAAGATTGCCATCTTCTGCAATACCTGAATCTTCCAATACAGCACTAACCGAACGTTTAAATGTTTTCTTAAGTAAAGATGGCGGAGATGCAGCCCCAAAGCCACCCCTTGAATCTTTATTCGTCTTCTTCGGCAGATAATTGACTCTGCCCTTTTGTCCATCTCTCCCAAAAGTGCCCAACTTAAACTTGTTGGCTATACTTTGTGCATCAGCCTCACTACTAGATATATCTTTATCTTTCAACCCTTCAATATTCTTCGGTGATATTGATCCCCTCATCTTTCTATCCTCATTATGCTGTCTTTGCTTTCGTCTCTCACGGAGTTCAGCTTTAATCTGCCCTTGTAAATAGTCTCTCTCGGCTGCACCCCTTCTTGCCAAAGGCGAAGGCATCTTCTTCTCCGAATCTTTTCTAATATGATGTATTGGTCTAATTCGTAGTTGAGGAGCAGATACTAGAGGAGCCGGTATTGAAGGCATTCTAGTAGAAAGATTTGAAAGAACATTGGTGTCTTCTTCTTTATTTGCAGAATTAGACGATTCTTCCTCCGCAGGTGGCCCAAAATATAATCCGGGTTTGCTCATGGTAGGGTCAACTATATATTAAAAGTGCGGTAGTGCATGTCAGTATTATAGAAGAGGAAGAAGTGAGAGTAGGAAATAATATGTTAGTTCACAAGAAAAGAGACATAAATGTTCTGTGCACATACACCAACAAACACAAAAAATATATATCAAACAAAATACCCTACTTACCTGTTGATGGGAGTATAGCAACTGGTCGCCTGACCCCTTTATTTGATCTGCCTATATCTAATGGCATACTATTTGTACTATATTTATCGAAGGGCAATTGAGAGTCGTGCACTATTGCATCCATTGCAATGGCGGAGAGATCTTCTTCTTTCTCCCTATTTTGTATAGGTAGGCATTCTACATTATTACTATCACCATTACTATCAGCCAATCTAGGAGTATTATCCGTCCTACTTGTGGACAATAATGGGGGAAATAGCATTGTTTTCGATTCTGTTGCCATTGTCATTGGTATTGTATTATTTTTTTCTTGGTGCATATCATGTGCATTTTTTTTCTCGTCCTCCATTGAAGTTAATAATATTTCAATCATTCCTTTATTATTGTTTTCCTTTCCACTGCCGACGGGCATTGCTACTCTACAATCGGCCATAGCAAAGCCGCCACTTATGCATATTAATATTCCAACAATATAATAATCAAGAGGCAAATGGCTAATTCTTTCGCCAGCTGTATCCCAATTAACACCGAAAGACCCCCTATTAGATTCACTTTAGTACCGTAAATAGGACATTAACTCTATGTTTCAGGTTACATACTATTAGCTCTTCTATATGAGATCTCCTAGCTATGCTTGCCTACGCTCGCTTCCGTTGTATCTATGTATCTAAGTGATTAATCTCTATTTCTATGTTCGACAAGCTTGAAAATTATATGCAAATATTGTTAGTTTGACAACTGCATCCTACCATCGAGTGCTACCATCTCGAGGAGGGGCAAACATAGTAAATGAGCCATCAAGCCGACATGTATCATTTGATATGTCTGCTCTGTATATACGACAATTACTCTTTCCCAGCTGCACAGCTACTCCGGCTCCAAAGGGAATCCATAACACATCTGGAAGGAGCTTTCCTAATATTGTACCCGCAGTAAGAGGAGTAGAGTTCAATCGACATTCTGGGCTAGCGAATCCTAAAGCGTTGTACTTGTCTCCATTTTCAATCAACTGGCCATTAATCACTGTGGTTGGTATACCTTTGGCTCGTATTGTAAAAGGATATCTTCTGCTACTACTAGCTTTCTCTGGAACAACTGCAGTTGCCTCTAGCACAATCCTATTGTCCTGAAACATAGTGTTGTGTAGCTCAAAGTTAGTTGCTGATAGTAATGCTGAAGTGATACCTTGTTGCTGATCAGATTGTGGTGATGGGGCAGAAATACTACTTCCATCAGATGATGATGGCAACAGGGGAACGGCCCGTCTATCACTTGCAGCCTGTCGTCTAATCTCAGAGTCGACTTCCTTTTGCACATCTCCAAATACTGCAGCGGCCCCAACGACTGAGTTGTCGACTAGTGATCTTAGTATTCCTTTCAACCAAAACTTCAATACTATCGAGTTGGTAATATTCTCTTGACTAATGGCCATTGAATAATTGATTGTTGATGATCTTGCACCCATAATGTTGTACATTCGTTGTTTGACTCTTTGGTAAATTTGTGACAGTGCTGTCGGTTCAATGTAGCCCGTCATTTGCAATATGAATACACTGACGAATGCAGTCCAAATATAACTTCTCATTCTCCACAGTAGAAACGGTAATAATGGCAAAATAAATGGCATATGACCCAAGTGTAGATTTCCAGCAGAGATATCTAACTTTTTAAAACTCAACATGTTGAATCGAAACATACAATCTCTCATTGATATAGAGAATGCATTAATCTTTCCTTTTAGCAGTGCACGGTTAGATGTTGCATTAATATTAACTGATATTGTAGCACATTGCTTGAGAAAAATATATTTAGTACACCATTTGATTGCTGTTTCTAGTAATGATACAAGACGGGGTTTTGTAGGTTGAAGATTGATATCTTTGTTATTGTTTATATTGTTCTTGTCAGCGAATGAGTTGTTGACTACTGCTATATCACTACTGCCACTAGTACTAAATATTTGCAAATGGTACGGCCTGCCATCATCACTACCCTCTTTCAAAGAAGATATGAAATGATGGCGATAATGATGATGATGACGACATAGCTGATTATTATGTAGTTTGGTCGGTGCAAATGCAAATGTTGCTGTATATAAAGACAAGTATATAAGTAATCGGGTGACATGCCACCGATAATACGATCTAGTCATATGGTACTGTAATGTATTGATGTGTTGATAGTTGATGTTGTTTGATGTTTGGTGTTGTGTTTAGTGTATCATTAAGTATAGTAAAGTAGGAAGATTGTACAATCCTCCGTTTGATTAACACTAATATAGAAAGAACTTATTTAATACAATCGGGGTATAATATGACAGGTTTATCACACCTGACGCCAGCAGTATTTGATTGTAGAGTTACCTTTGAGACTACAAAGGGCAAATATTTTGCCCTTGGGCAACTAAGATATCTCAAAACTCAAAATCTGTGTGTTTGGTGGTTGCCAAAGTTGTTACGTTGTTACTTCAATTATTAGCAATTAAATATGACGGAAGAAGGCGAACCGGAGAAGAAGGTGAGTTCTATATCTATTGATTCGGTTTTGTCCAAAGTTTGGTGTACCATGGAGCGGTAGAAATACAATTGTATATAGTTTTGAAGTTGGTTGCACCTGTTTTAGATTTTTTGGAGAGGTTTCACCGTTGTGGTCATTTCGATATACTGATACCCCCAGTATATACATTTGGATTAGATGGGTATAGAATTGGATGTGTTTGATGTGATATCATGATTTGGCACATATGATATGTACTAATTTCATCTTCAAATACCTCTAATTTTTTATATCGGCCCTACTCCTACACTTACCCATTATAGACTTTTGATTGGCTTCCCGAGGGCATGGAGCCCCTTGCAGATGGCGAGTATGATGCCATCATTATGGGAACTGGTCTTAAGGAGTGTGTAATCTCTGGTCTACTCAGTGTTTCGGGTAAGCGTGTACTACAGGTTGATCGAAATAATTACTACGGAGCAGACTGTGCCTCCCTCAACTTGACAAACTTGTATGAAAAGTTTAATGCTGGTACACCTCCTGATAATCTTGGTGCTAATCGTGACTTCAATGTTGATTTGATTCCAAAGTTCATCATGGTAAGTGGTTGACTGTTAAGTGTATAATGTATGAGTGCATATCTTTTGGAATTGAATATTGAACACTAACTCAACATATCTTCTCAATGTATTATTAATACAAAACATAAAAGGCTTGTGGAAACTTGACAAAAATGTTACTCCATACCAAGGTAACTCGTTATCTTGAGTTTAAATCGATTGAGGGATCATATGTTTACAAGGGTGGTAAAATTCTCAAGGTTCCAGCCACACCCGAGGAGGCATTAAAGTCCAGCTTAATGGGTTTGTTCGAAAAACGTCGCTTCCGTAACTTTTTAATCTTTATTGATAACTACGATGAAACTAAGCCTGACACACACCAAGGGAAGGACTTGACAACCATGACAATGAGAGAGCTATATGTTGCATTTGGTCTCCAACCGGACACACATCAATTCATCTCACATGCAATGTGTTTGCAGTTGGATGATGTCCATCTTGATAAGCCAGCTTTGCCTACAGTGAAGGAACTTCAGACTTATTGCTACTCATTATCTCGTTATGGAACAAGTCCATACATTTATCCGGTTTATGGTTTAGGTGGCTTACCAGAGGGGTTCTCTCGTTTGTGTGCTATTCATGGAGGAACTTTTATGCTTAACCGTGATGTGGATGAAATCTGTTACAACGATGCAGGAGAAGCAATTGGTGTCAAGAGTGGAAACGAAATGGCACGAGCAAAGTTTGTCGTCGGTGATCCATCCTACTTCCCCAAGGAGAAGGTTCGTGAAACTGGACAGATTGTTAGATGTATCTGCTTCTTGAACCATCCTATTCCAAACACTGGTGATTTGGAGAGTGTCCAGGTTGTCATCCATGGACCACAGGTGAATCGTAAGAATGATATCTTTGTCTGCTCATTAGGTAATGCTCATCAGGTATCAGCTGCAGGTGTTTACATTGCTATTGTATCAACCAAGATGGAGGGTACTGATGCTGATAAGGAAGTTATCCCAGGTTTGGCACTTCTTGGACATATTATGCAGAGGTTTACTATGGTTGCAACAACTTACGAGCCTGTTAGTGATGGAAGCAAAGATAAGTGCTACATCTCATCCAACTTTGATGCATCATCACACTTTGAAGGAGATGTTGATGATCTTCTCAGTTTGTACAAGAGGGTAACAGGAGAAGATTTAGATATGAATATTAATGCTGATAGTGTTGAGGCAGATTACTAAACCGTTAAGATGACGATGAGGATAGATGTGTGCATTACTATGAGAAATTGTTGTCGGGTTAGTGAATGTTTGAGAAATGTAGCAAAAGGGATGTTCAAAGATTATCTTCTTAATGGTCAAACAGCGTGATTAAAGGATAAAACATTAGACACAATATGTTAGATAGACGCTCCTCTGGGTTGTAATAAGCATCACTCTCTTGGCATATCGTATCGGTCTCGGCCGCGCCTACTACTTAATAAGTAACAGGACAGGATACCACGCCATATCTACTTAGATTTTTTCGACCTCCACCACACAAACTGAGAATCAACAGCTGGTACTAATTGCATCGGCTCTACTATTGAGTTCGTTATTGCAGTATAATATTGTGTTATTTCAATTCAATATATTCTTTGACGTGCTGCCATTTGTCGCTGCATACTTTTGACAATTTATATAATATTAGCTGACTCATTTATCGGAGACGAACTAAAGGCAACCCCCCCCCCCCCCCCCACAACAATATCTATCTTTTGTCGGTTGGGCCTGTTGATATTATAAAGGGTTACCATACCTATTACATAGACCGTCATGTCGGCTGCACTATTGTATAGAGGCTCCCGACAACATATAAAAGTTGCAAAACTAATATCGAGACAAAATATTGCAAAGATATCGATACCAAATTATACCAATAACTCATTACATTTCAGTATTGCAAACTCTCAAAGATGTATATCATCTGCATTACCAATAGATGCAATTAAAAACTCAATAAAATCATCATTACTTGAAGAGGCGGCAAAGAAAGATAGTACATTTTGGGATGAGTCTACTGTTGGTATTCATGGCCATGCATCTCTTCAAAATAATAATAATAATATGCAAACAGATACAACTAATAATAATACTCCAACTGCAGATATAGAACAACGCTTGAGTGATGTAAGTGATATAGTAGATGTTGATACACCAATTAATAAACCAGATCCATTAAATGAATGGTACCTAGATGCAGTATCAACTAATCCGACATTTGATATGCACGCAATGAATGGCTTTGGACAAAAGATATCTCCTCGAATACCCGAGGGTGTTGCTCCGTTAGATTCTCAGATTAATGATCCATTCGTATTAGCACGACCTGATGTACATGATATTAGCGCAACCATTGGTAAGGATTTGATAGGTACGGATCATCCTGTACTAAATAGTGCTGCTGGATACTTCTTTAAAAGTGAGGAAGGGAATGTTGGAAAGGGAAAGCAAGTTCGGCCCGTAATGGTTATGTTACTATCACGAGCAATGATGAATATCAATCAAGGGTTGGAAACAGCATCACAATCGCCTCGTCAAGCACACATTCTCAAATCACAACGTCGATTAGCTGAAATAACTGAGATGATTCACACAGCATCACTATTTCATGACGATGTTATTGATGAAGCCGATACACGAAGAGGACAACCTGCTGCACATCGTGCATTTGGTAATAAAATGGCAATCCTTGCGGGTGATTATCTACTGGCTCGTGCATCCATCTGTCTTGCAAGGTTGCGTAATGTTGATGTTGTGGAATGTATGTCTACTGTTATTGAACACTTGGTACGAGGTGAGGTATTACAGATTAAGGATAATAAAACTGGAGTAGCAGATATAGAGGGTTACCTGCGAAAGAACTATTATAAGACTGCAAGTTTGATGGCCAACTCATGTAAGAGTGCGGCACTGTTGGCTGGCGGTGATAATGCTTCTCCTGAAGTGATCGAGGCCGCATATCAATACGGTAAACATATCGGTACAGCTTTCCAATTGATTGACGATGCTTTAGACTTTGAAGGAAGTGCTGCTAGTTTGGGCAAACCTGCTCTTGGTGACTTGAATGCAGGACTATCTACTGCTCCTGTACTGTTTGCTGCTGAAAGTCATGGACCAGAGCTGATACCGGCAATGGCACGAAAGTTCACACAACAGGGTGACATAGACTTGGCACTTCGGTGTATAAATGAAGCTGATGGAGTAAATAGAACGAAGAAACTTGCTGCTATACATGCTGAGAAGGCAATGGATGCAGTAGTCAAGTCATTGGAACCAAGTCCTTACAGAGATTCGCTGGTTCATTTGGCACGGCGTGTTGTTGATCGATCGAAATGAGTTCGGTCCAAAAGCCTATCATAGCTTTAAACTATTGTAACTAAGTCATTATTTGACATACGGCACTTGCGTTTTAGCATTTGTGATTAGATTTAGCTGTCATTAATGCTTTCAGTTTGGACTCTCAAACCAACATCCTTCATTTCGATTGATAAATTCCGCATTGAATACACTAACACCTTCTCTGCTATCGAACTCCTTCACAAAAGCATCATGATCATCTGCTTCCCCTATACAGAATATAGATGTTCCACTCCCCGACATCATAACATGATCAAATCCTTTCACTTGTAACAGATCTTCCTTCAATGCCTTTAATTCAGGTAAGCAATCAAATGCAGGTTGCTCTAAATCATTAATGTAATATTCATCTGATGTATCAACTACACCTTCCTTTAGGAATATATCACATAGTTTCTGTCCATCTTCTGTACTTAATTGATCATAATCTAATGCCTTGAATACTTTTGGTGTTGACAACCCCAAATCTGGTTTAACAATTGATAACTTGGCACCCGCGGGAAGCGGAGGATCAATAGGTGTCATAATCTCACCCCTACCTGTACAGTATGCGGTACCTCTTGATAGGAAGAATGTTATATCCGAACCCAATTCGGCTGACCAATCAATCATTTCATCTAATGTAGCTGGACGTCCCATTAATTCATTTGCTCCCCACATTGCAGTGGCAGCGTTTGCTGATCCACCACCTAACCCCGCTTGTGCTGGCACTCGTTTGAACAAATCTGCATTAAAGTATACATTTTTATTATTCGTCTTTTGTCTCATTAATTCCAAGGCACGTAATACAAGATTACTTTGATCTGTTGGTACTCCATCCATGTTACATGTAAATTCATCCTTCTTTGCTTTTGTATCTGTTGATAGTTTTGATAGAGTTAATGTATCACCAAATCCAACAGCTTGAAATAATGATGCCAAATCATGAAAACCATCTGGTCTTTTACCAATGATACGTAGAAATAGATTGATTTTACATGGACTGAATAGTTTTAATGTATCGTCATTATTATTGGATGATGTTGCATGAAGATTTGTTTGTGGTATCCTTGTAGATGTTGTATGTGTCGGAGCAAATCCACTGCTGCTCTGAGTACAAAACAATAATACTACCAATAATAAAGTAGTTGATATGCTCGATATGTTCATCATGATGTTAGTGTTTCTCTGCTTTGCTTGTATTGATGCTCTTTGGTACTCTCCTCTTACTTTTTCACTACTAAGGATACCAATAGGAATTATATGGGGTATCATTTGCAATAAAACATAGCACAAGTTGCCTAACAATGAGATTTCATCTCGATTGCAACCCTCCAGAACCCCATTGTTTATTCCCCGCGATGACTCACAGCCTGTCCGACATAAGAAATCTTCCACTTGGAGATAGACAAAGAAGTATCAGGCATATTTAGTCAAAGATAAATATATATTATGATTTAGAAGTTCTCATCCCTTTGTCTCTGTTGCCCTTTTGATTCTTCGCCACAAAGCATCCTTTCTTGAACGAAGTGACACTTTTTTGAATTGATCTAATCGTTCCCTTTCAGTCCCTTCGTCATCGAATCTAAACCCAGCAGCTTCAAGTGCAGCTTGTAGCGCTGCTCCCTTTTTCATGGTTTTATACTCGTCAGTCTGCATGAGCCTATATGCCTCATCTATCATATCACTCGCTAAACCATCCCTTCCACAACCCTTCTTTGGCTTCTTTCTAGTGCCTGCAGCAACAGATGTGCATCCACTACCCACATTCCTGCCATCTACAAGTCTCTTTGCTCCAGGTTGTTTGGTAACAGAGTTGATATATTGTTTATGTTGCTTCCTGCCCAAATCGTACGTCATCCTAGGCACAGTAGGAACCACATCAAGAGCCCTACTCAAGGAACGAATGATGTCGCTATCCATAGCAAGCTTGTTGTGAAAAGCAAGAAGACCAAGTACACCAGCTTGTAGTGACTTCCCTCGCTCCTTACCAGAAATGGATTTAACTTTGATTGCTTGGATAAGTTCGGATTGGGCTCGACGTTTGGCAGTTGAAGACTTTGCATTAACAAGCTTCCGAGTCAACCCATTCAAATCCTTCCTCTTCTGTTGGCAATGCTTGCCTCCTCTAACACAATCAGCTCGGCAACGTTCAGCTCGTTCCAACATCTCCAGAGCAGTCATACCGTCGACACCGGCAAAACGTTCTGAGAGACGGCTCTCATCTGAAACACATAGACCAGTAACATTCTTGTAACAGAGAGCAATTGAAGTGCTGCAATATGATAATCGAGCAGATGTCCACACAAGTGAATTGCCTAAGTAACCAGCATTGCCATTCTCAGGATGAAATGAATTTCCACAATAGAGTAACTTGTCTGTTTTGAAGCGATCAGAACTGCCATACCTTGTCTCATGAACAGATGCTGACATCGATATGATTGGCAAAGGTCCTTTCTCCAAGGCGGCATGGTAGCATGGATGATGACACCCAGCTAAAATGCAGAACAGATTGTATCGCTTCTTTGAGATTCCAAGCTCGTTTGGTAACTGATGGCTGAACTCGTTGGCATGTCCTTCCTTCGTCCGAGGAATGGCACAGTGGTAGTCAACGACAGCAATCCTCTCCCTAATCTTGGCAAAGTCATCCTCAGACAAACGCACACCACATTCTTCGTTGTGTAAAGAGCTTGGGATACTCTTGATGACAAATACAATGCATCCATTGGCATCCCAAATACAGTTGGTGCCCTTTTTTTTGGTCTTTTCAAGGCAGATGGGGGTGCCCCAATGTAAATTGGTTGCAATATCCGTGTCCTTGCTGAGTTTATCACTTGAGTTAGTTCTGCCTTTGTAATTCTTAGTCTCATTCATGGCAGCTTCCCATTGCTTCCATCCGGCAATGTTACCCTTCTCAATCTGATCTGGGTTTGGTGATTTGCGATCATGATCATCCTTGAGAACTTGATACATCAAGAGAATGGCCTTATCGGCTTTATTCAAATCTTTACCCGCAGCCACCTCTTTCAGAAGTTGTTGGCACTCTTCAATATACTCAAAAGGGACAGCATAATGGTTCCACAGAAATGACAGGTCACCAAACTTATCAGTGGTTTCAATATCCGGAATTACCACCTCAGATTCGTCAATGTCCATCTTCTCGGGGTCTATATCAAGTAGAGAGAGAGAGTATAGAAGTAGGTAAGATCCCAAATCTATGATATCTCGGGACACCGCCACCAAAATGACGACCACACTTACCTGTGACACGTTCCTTCAATATCTCTAGTGCCTTCTCTTCATACCCGTTACACAACTCTTTATAGCGTTCAATTCCATCCAGAGTTGACTTCCTCTTCCTCACAAAGCTAATAACCTCTGCTAATCGTAAGTTGCTCTCCACTACATTCTGAGGTGACGTACTAGGATTCTCCATGCGCCTGAGACAAAGTAATGCAGCCTTGTCACAGAACTTGACGGCAAGGCTCTCTGATAAGTTACAGCAGAGAGCAAGTCTAACATGTCCGAACAACTCATCACATTCTTCCATACTCAAGTGTCTCTGTTCTTGTTTAGCAAGCTCAAGAGTACATGCTACGATATTATGCCTCACTTGACATGCAACCTCCACTGCGTTGTATTCTTGACCTTGTACTAGAGATAGAGCCTCCTCAAACTTGGCAAGTGCATCACTATATTTGCCTTCCTTGAAAAGAGTAACGCCCTCGGCACCTGCACGTTTACCACCAGCGATATCACGACTCGATTGGGGTGGTATAGATGTATTGGCATCATCATCACCATCTTTCTGCACTTCAGGAGTTTGCTGTAACATTCTATCAAAGGTACAATATTCATCTGACTGCTTCACATAACGTGTGCATGCCGCTTTTAATGCTATAATCTCAACATCATCCTCTTCTACTTGCATGACAGCTTTGGTACATTTATCAAGCACAGTTTTAGACTGAATCAAATCAACACCACATGTATTAGAATTCTCCATCCGACGAAGGGTAACTTTGGCAAGAGCTTCATAGCATATGGCAGTTTGTTTCCCAGATGCCGCATCCTTCAGAGCGCTGATTAACACTGCTTCACACACACTAACTTCTCTAAGGGTTAGCACTCGATCCTGACAATCAGCCCATGTATCGTAACACGATGCAATTGTATTCTTCATATCACATGCCAACTCTTTTGCCTCTGGCTCTGAACCCTCCACTAGTGGCAAAGCTTTAAACAGTGACTCTATTGCATCACACATACATTTATCAAGGCTTGATCCGTCACCCTCATAAATGTTAGCCTCGGCATTGCTAATTGAAGAAAGGACTTTACCATATTGAAGCTTGGCACCTTGAATGTCTAAACTTTCTGTAGAATGTATAAAATAGAAGAGAGAAGTTGTTAGAAATAAACAAGTAACAATATGAATTTATGATTGTACAAAGAGTAACCTTACCGATAGAATCAGGTGATATACCATCCTCATTTGATAATGTAGAAGATGGTGGCGGCGAAACACTCTTTGTTCCACCCCTACTCTTTTTCTTCTTATTATTCATGGTTGTAACAATCTACAAAATGATGAATGAGAAATTTTAGTACACAAAGTATTATACAGGCACTAACCACCACCCAACCGACTTACATGTATGGAATGAATGTTTTAGATCAAACTGATATACGGAGGGACTAATGTGGCGTATATTTGATGGTGGAGAGATAATTTTAGTCTCTGGTTGGTGCATGTATGTTTCAACACTAAGTAGATATAAAATGGTGGTGAATACCAACACACGGCCACCAGAGAGTAGTAATAACCTTATTAGGTGCCAGATCCTGTATATAGGATTATAAATTAAGATGGGTCAGGGTATAGATGGAGGTACAGTTGGTGAGGCAATGTTCGAGACAATGAGGCAATAAAACCAACGATACAAAAAAATAAAAGACTTTACCACTTACTTTCACCGCCGCCGAGGATGAAAAGGAAGCGGGAAAAGGATGGCGGATCGTGACCGAGTGGTCTCTAGACAATCTATGCGATGTGTGGCACGGGTGATTATTGTCTGGTGTGTGTTTACCAGAGGTGGACTGTTGTTATTGCTCCTGTCAACACCATTGTGTGCTTGGCTTTTTATACGTGACTAAATCGGCGATAAACTGGAGAAGGTGGGGATGAGTGATGAGCATTAACTACAAGTATAAACGCGGATAGAGTACAAAAATAGACACAGTTATATAAACTCTGATACATTTGTTCTTACCAATACTAAGCATATACACATTAAACTAGTGTCGCCGTCTAGGAGCGCTCTTTGTTGACACTAAAATAACATCAAAATCCAAATTTTTGACGTAATCAACCTAACATTAGGATATTGTTGTTGCTATGGTTGTGGTATTCTTAATGATGTTTTCTAAATAATTATCACTTTTTCTTTTTTAATCCCATCATTAGTGACATCACTTTATTTTCTATAACAATTTGATCACTATTATTGTATATTCACACACTTCTTTACTCTGCCTCAATATATCATATGCAAATGTAATATATGAGATGGTACCTGTGCCCGTAACCAATGCGGTCGCAGACCTTTAAGATATAATAAAGGTGTACATTTGTGCCGTGCAGGTGTGGTATCAATCGAGTTAAGCATACACATTGCAATCGGTTGTTACTTTGGTTAGTCATCGCTTCGCGGGTGCCTCTCGGCAAGCCCTACGGGACTTTCTTGCTACGGCTTATAGCCAATAATCACATTGTGTTGCATGCGTTATTTAACGTTGTTGGTATAAATTTAATGGGGTTATAGTGCTGTTATTATGCTATATATCATATAAGCGAGTAGGTGTTGCGGTAAGTAAATCCCAAAGTAAGAATAAACAGAAAACAACTGCCGTATCTCTGTCATAAAGAATGAAATCTTCCACTTCAATGTCAACTCATCACCGCACAATAGTAAAGATATAACTATGTACATCTCATAACTTTCAAAGAACAGCAATAGCATATATCAATATAAACAATGAAGATCTCTGCCGCAGTAATCGCCCTATGTGTGGCATCAGCAAATGCCTTTGCTCCAGTAGCTAACAATAAACAAACTGCAACAATGCTAAAAGCAGGAAATATGGACCCAGTCGATTCAACAATGATGGGTATTGATGATAATTTAGGATATGAAGCATTTGATCCAACTACCGGTCCTTCACCGGCTGTATCAAGGAATAATAATGGTGGCGTTTGGGTGAAACAACGTGCCAGACCACGACGTAATAGAAAGTCAGAGGGTGTTCGAGCCATGGTACGAGAGAATATTGTAACACCTGCCAATTTCATCTACCCACTATTCATCCATAGTGAAGATCATAATACTGAAATTGTATCAATGCCTGGATGTTTTCGTCACAGTGAAGAGAGTATGATGAAGGAAGTTGGTGAGGCACTTGAGTTAGGAGTACGTGCATTTGTACTTTTTCCAAAGGTTGATGATGATCTTAAAACAAATTTGGCATGTGAGGCATACAATCCCGAGGGTATTGTACATCGATCAATTCGTATGATTAAAGCAAAGTATCCAGAAGCTATCGTTTGTACAGATGTTGCATTAGATCCATACTCTGATCAGGGACATGATGGTGTTGTTGAGAATGGTGTGATTTTGAATGATATTACTGTTAATCAGTTATGTAAGCAGGCTGTTAGTCAGGCTAGAGCTGGTGCTGACATTGTCGCTCCTAGTGATATGCAGGTAAGTAGTAGAGTCATATCTTGTTGCATGATACTTCATACGATGTCTCTCACACATGTATAACTTTCTATAAATCTCATCAGGATGGACGTGTCAAGGCAATTCGTGATGCATTAGACTCTGAGGGCTTTACCAATGTTTCAATTCTTTCCTACACTGCTAAATATGCTTCTGCATACTACGGACCATTCCGTGATGCACTCGATTCACACCCTGGCTTTGGTGATAAGAAGACATACCAACAGGATCCTGCCAATGGTCGTGAGGCACTTATTGAGGCAGCTCTTGATGCAGAGGAGGGCGCTGATATGTTGATGGTCAAGCCTGGTATGCCATACCTTGATATTATCCGAAGATTGAAGGATGCAAGTGATTTACCAATTGCAGCATACCATGTTAGTGGAGAGTATGCAATGTTAAAGGCTGCTGTTGAGAAGGGATGGTTGGATGAGAAGGATGTAGTTTTAGAGACTTTGACATGCTTCAAGAGAGCTGGAGCTGATATTATCTTGACATATTACGCCAAGCAAGCTGCTCAATGGATGAAGGAAGATGGATTATACTAAATTCACAATGAAGTTGTCTATTGAAGAGAGTCGAAGACTGTGTGTGTTAAATGAATATAGTTCATAAGGCTAGCTAAAAAGAGTGTATCAATCTGAATCAGCAGTATAAACACATATCACAGTACTTTAGCTTAGTTATATTTTGATGCACATCATATGCTATCTCTTCTTAGGAAGATGTGTGAACAATTGGTTCAGATGTGTAGTAATCTCCCGTTTTCTATCCTTGCCTTCAATGTATTCATCAAACGCTATACGAATATTACCAATAGCATAATCGTCTGAGCTCGAATCAAAGTTAAGGAGGGTGTCAAAGAGTAAAGTCCAGAGATCTCTTTGCCAATACCGACGAAATGATTTATGAGGACGCCATTTGCCAGAACTTCTATCTTGAGTGACTTCTAAGTGAGATCCGAAGAGCAATATGAACGAGGACGCTGCTACACCATAAAAGTCGAGATCGATTCCCCAAGGAAGACCCTTTCGCATGGCGACACATTCCATGTCTTCAGCGGCTATATTACCTTTAAATTGTGTCTGCAATAGATTTGATCCTCGACTGGCTACTTTCTCAAGATCAACTGACCTGCCAAAGTCGACTAGCATCAAGTCGGCTCCTGAAACAGCGTTGGTCCCTGCATTATATCTGTCTTTGGAAGACGATGTTAACACCCAATTGTCTGGCTTAATATCACAGTGCAATACTTTTCCATCTTGATGAAGTGACTCGAGATGCTTGAGCATCCTTGAAGTATAGTAAATAGCTACAAGCTCAGGGACGTTGCCCGTGAGCTTCTTGTATGTATTCACAACATCAATCAAGTTCATTCCTGAGTCGCTGCCGGCTGTCATAGAGAAGAGACCTCCTTCTGAATAAGCATAGAGTGCTCGAGAGCGAGGGAATGGATAAAATCCACGTTCATCGGGCTCAACTCTATCTTCGATGCGCAGTAGCAACGAATACTCATGAGCAAGGCTTCCAATTGGGGCTTGAATCTTCAACGCATCACTTTGACCACTCTCATCATTACAAAGCAGCACAACACCGTATACTCCTCGGCCAAGCTCATTTCTAATAGTCAATATTTCTCCTCTTGAGAGCTCAATCTTTGTACCAGTTGTGAATGACCTTTTGAGTAGAGCTCTTGGCATTGATTGTCTGCGGTAGTCAAAGATATCATACTGTGATCGAGATTTAGCAGCAGCTGATAAACACTTTCGCATTGCCGATTCCTGATCTTCCTTATGCTGAGAGGTGTAGTCAATTGCATTAGATGCAGCTACTTCATTCTCATTCATGATTTCAAAATTAGATGTCTTCTCATCTTCAATCATACTAATATCTCCAAAGCAAGGATTAGTCGATACCTTTTGCTTCTGTTTCAACTCAATCGTTGCCTCATCTTCAAAGATCTCAAAGCCCATTCCCGAAGGCTTCTCTGGTTCTTTAGGGACATCATTTTCATCAGAGAAGATGGTAAAGCCAGACTTCTGAGGCTTCTGTTTTACCGAGCAGTCTTCAAGACTATCCATAACGCCATTTATCAATGATAAGTCGGCAGTATCTTCTGATGCAGCAACCACAGTTTTCTTCTTTTCTCTTCCTCTCCCTAAGGAGCGGCTAGTAGTAGTCTGCTTGTTACTAATCTTTGACTGTTTGTCAGATGGCTCGTCATCAGTATAGATTCCAAACCCCAATGGAGCCGCCGACAACTTCTCGTCCTCCCCACCTTCAAGAATACCATTGAGAACTGAATATGATGCAGTATCTTCACCACCAGATGCTGAGGGAGGCGGCATTTTCCTCTCTTGCTTGTTACCGCCATCTTCTTCTTCTCGATAGATTGAGAAGTTCATCTTGGATGCCGTCTGTGAATATGAAAAGTTAAGAGTTCCAGTCTCTGTTTTACCATCATCATCATGAATATCAAATGGCATGCCGCCGCTTGGGCCCTTCATTTTATCACTTTCATCGTCCTGATAAATTGAGAAGTTCAACGACCCTGGTTCTAGCCTTGATGGTTTGGGTTTGACGAAGCTATCGTCATCATCATTCTTTCTATTGGTTGAAAACAAAGATTTGCCGGGGGTCTCGGCCATTGATGCATTGCCGTTAGGACTACTAAACATCATACTTATTTCTGCATTGGCTAACTTTGTATTGATTGTCTCTTCCACTGGCACAAAGCTACTATTCAACTGGGAACTGGCCGTGGATGTATCAACAGATGCGTTGTTACTAAAGACTACACTGGTGTTGGCACCAAAGAGGACACGACGTGGAACAGTGCCGGTATTCTCCTCCTCCTCACTCGTTGTTTGTTCAGCAGGTCGTGTTCTCAGGCTAGATTTCAACACACTCTTCATTGGCTTGGAAACAATAATCTCTTGTGTCTCCTCCTCCATATCAACATCCTCTATGGAAGTATCAACATTCATTGTTGAATCTTCTGTATCCATCCGAGATGATGAATTATTGTCATCTTGTTTCAATGAATTGAAGTTTTGACTTGGTGAAATCAATTTGTAATGCCGTCCATACAATCGTCGTTCATGGAAACAGCACTCATGACCTGAACTATCGGTCTTGACTAGTTGCTTATCAAAACCCCGGGCACCGCTCGGTGGTTTACTGTACTCCTTCGGATCAGGCTTCTTTGAGGTGGCACGTTTCTTCTCTTCCCTATCGCTGGCAGGCGGTGGTACCTCCTCATCCATAGCTGAAGGCATGGCATCATACTTTATTTGATCTGTTTCGAGCTTACTTGGATTCTTCATGTACCGAAGTGGATCTCGTGTCAATCTATCAGCTGTACCCCCATCAAGCCTTTGTCTTAAGGAACGCTGGTCAGTTGAAAAAGAAGTTTCCCTTAATTCAGACACCTCATTCTCATCATTAAACTCCTCATCTACAAATACTTCAAACGCAGCACTTGATGATCCTGATCTTTGATGCCCAACCAATGGAGGTCTACCGCCACCAAAGGAGGAGCCTACAATGGAATCAGAACCGACATCTGGTGCAACAGCCGATGAAGACGTTAAACCTCCACGTTCATTCCACATCTCAGCCCGTTGACTATTTTCCTTGGTACGTTCACTTTCCCTTGCCAAGCGCTGTGCCCCTCTAGGGTCATTCTCAACATCATCCAACACATCATCATCATTATTATCCCCATCTTGAAATATGTTAAATCCAACAGTGGGTTGATTCTCTTTTATCCGGTGAAGTGTCGATCTAGAAGAGTCTCTAAATGTCTGTTGTGGTTGCGACCTACTACTTGCACCCCTACTACTAGCAACCCTATCATTCCTAGCAATACCCTCGGATGACAACGAATTTAATGCACCTCTACCACCTTCATCATCATCCTCTAATTCATCCTCTTGAGCTTGACTAGCATTTAACCAATGTCTACTCATCCTCCGTAAAAACTGTCGCTGTCTCTCCTCCAAAAACTGTTTCGGCTCAGCACCAACACTTAATGCCTTTTGGTATATCTTTTCAGTAAATGGAAAGTCTTGTGCCTTCTCGGCTACCCATGCCCAAGCTACCCAGAATAATGATACTTTCGTCCCAACCTTGATCTTACTCATTAATTTAAATACCTCACTTGGATTAGATGTCTTGTCTGCATACAATATACATGTTCGAATAAACCGTACATCATTTTGATATGATGGGATAATAAATGGACGTGCCATAAATGTACGGGCACAACGTTCCATTAATAAAAATTGTTTTTGACTATCGGATGGATAGGATTCACGAATATGTTTAATATATAATACCCAATAACGCATAGGATCATAATCAATGTTATCTCGATCAGTTGTTGACGGGTCAAATCCGATTTCTAATACCAATCTTGTCCGTAATGTTTCTGCCTCGTCTGTTGTTAATTCCCTATCCATACTACTACT
>Ga0214477_100662_pt1 | contig 22547 bp, 14 predicted proteins | sample M1_20Mar14CPVII9_FD_165058 | JGI IMG/M metagenome (GOLD analysis project Ga0214477, IMG submission 165058) | Marine eukaryotic communities from Monterey Bay, California, United States - M1_20Mar14CPVII9sort6BwellC16 | ecosystem: Environmental > Aquatic > Marine > Unclassified | place: USA...
ACTGGTTGATGTGTTTAAACTCTTGAGTAATGCTGGTATCAAATCATTAAATGCCGCTGCGCTTGAGCCAATACTACTCTCCTTCACTAATCGATTAGGTATATCTTCTAATAATTTACGTAATGTTAATAATGCACCTAATGCTGCACTTTCACTCTGTTTACTAACGCTTTCATTCTCCTCGGCAGATGTTGTAGTTGAGGTTGCAATACTATAATTCGATGAATTATTACCAACTACTATACAGTTCAAAATGTAGGGTATTAACTCATTAGACCAAGTAGATATACTAAATTCCTTCATTGACTTTTCATAATGTATAGCAGAAGTACAGCATCGTGCAATGGCCGTACTACTAGCCGAACGGACAGATGGTTCAACATCAGTAATGCAAGTCAATAATCCATACTTAATTTCAGTAGCATAGTTTGTTGGTAATTCCATACGACTAACATGTCCGGGTAAGACACGCCCTAGTGCATCTAATGGTGTATTCTTTGGTAATGGTGGTGAAATTAATGCATTTTTTAGTAATAATCCAGAGAGTTGACGAAGTGTATTCCAATGGAGCATACTTTGTCGTTTTTTCAGTGCCATTGCATCAGAACTTACACCATTGGCATTTTGCATATAACCACAACATCGTATGAAACAATCTATATCACTATCATGTAATATCTTTAATTCACTCTCGGGTATTAATTCAGGTGATGTACATGCTAATACACGTACTAATTGGACACATAGGTCACCATATGCTTCGTTGGATGATGATAATGCATCATCTCGTGCGGCGAGGGCTTGTTGATGTGTATTGTGCGAGTTCGGGGAATGATTAGATAAGGCGGCGAGGAGTGCTAATACTGATCCGTTTGGTGGTGGTGGTTTTGGTGGTAGTTGGAGTATAGTTGTACTGGCCATTGCAATGTTGATTGTGGGTTTTGTGGTTGGAATTTTTTATGGCTACTTTGAAAGCAAAATTGAGTTGCTTAATCTATGACCGGTATGTCCTCGAGTTGTAGGTTTATTCAGGCGATATAAAAGACCTTAGGAGAGTGGTAGGGGTGATGCCAGCGTGGTATGAGAGGAGAATGGCGGCGTAGTAGAGACACTATGGTACTTGGTACGTGATTTGCAGTTGGGGGAGGATACCAGTGTTGGTATTTGTTGGTATCCTTTTCACTGAGAGGATAGAGGAGTTGTATGTAGTTGCAACAATTAACAGCAGTACTACACAATATATCGACCAATGTATTCATATCAATAATATAATGGTTAGTTTTACATTGATCGATCGAATTGCAGTGAAATATTTCAATTTGTGGTGCCCCGTGATTTTTCACAAATGTTGATTGAGGTTGGCTGGTTGTTGGCAGTTGGCCCTTGTTCTAGCTCCAGACTCACCGTCATAATCTTGAATTGTAGTATTAGTTGGTTATTATTGATGTCGGTATTATCTTCTTTCAGTTGATATCCATCATTGCATATACTCATTTTTTTTAAAACAAAAATTTGGAGGCTTGTATAACAATGGTCAACAGTAGATTGTTTAGATCAGCTTTACTAGTTTGTATTGGAGTATTGATAGGTCAATACAACTCAACAACACAAATCAATTGCAGTGGAAATGCAAATGTGATAAGCGGTAGCGAGCCAATACCTCCAATAGAGGCAGTATCATCAACATCAGAAGTAGAAGAAACACCGATACTATTGGACATACCAAAAACAACGAAAGAAATTGTAATCAATGTCGGTACAAGCGTTGATCCAATACTTCCAGCTCCAGAAATGGGCCCATGTGCTAAATGTATAGCAGTCGAACCAATAGTCGGGCATAACATACAACAGCATCCGCAAGTGAGTGTCGTACATGCAGCAGTTAGTGAACAAAGTGGAGTAATGTCAATGAATATATACAACAACGGTGCTGAATCGTCATCCTTAGCAAAGCCATCTGCATCACAATATTGGAATACTAATACGGGTAGAGGTGATGGGCGCACTATAATCGTACCAGTCATTACACTCTCGTCATTAATCAGTGCAGTACCAAATACAACACAGATTTCTTTATTAAAAACAGATATGCAAGGCTTTGACTTTGTCGCAATTAAAGAAGCTGGATCTATATTAAAACAACGAGTGCGTCATATAATGACAGAAGTTTGGATGAATGATCATTATACATATCACGCAAACAATGATCTATGTCGAGACTTTCTACCATTCATGACAGAATTAGGATATGAACTTGCAGCAGATATAAAGTTCGATTCAAGGAGTATAACACATTCAAAAACTCCTGAGCAGATTGTAGCACAATGTGAAAAACAGTTAAGAGATACACCAATACGACCAGGAGTGAAGGAAGGTGCCGGGTTAGATGAACGGGATGCCTATTGGGTCCGGAAAGATTCAATCGATATACCATTTCCGGACTGTCCAAACATTAAAAAGCCGAGGAAAACTTTTACTCCAGAGGAATATGCTACTTGTTAGATTTGGATATAAAATTATATTGGCACTGGTAGTTATAGGTTATATTATAATCATTAGATGATAACCACCATTCATGTAAATAGCCAAATCAGTATGGCACCGAAGAGAGATTAATAACTGCATGATAGTCTCTGTGCCCTAGCTAGTACCACTTTTATAAGGACATCGACTGATTCGTCTCATTATTCCAACTTATCCTTACCATAGGCATTTAGAATAGCATCAGGGTATGCTGTTAGCACACGCCAAAGACTCTCGGTAAACTCTTCCCAAGACCCCTTGACCTCCTCTGTTGTGCACAAAAGATGGAAGGGGAGCATGTTGGTAGCAATAGTCCGTTCGGATATTGATGATACATTGCCTTCTTCCAATAAGTATTTAATGACATCGTGGTTGCAACCAATACAGGCATAATGCAAAGGAAACTTTCCATCAGCATCACATATCTTCAAACTGTCATCATCCATAATGTCTATTAAGAACTTGACTATGTCTGTTGTTGCGTGCTCGCATGCCACAAGCAAAGGTACTGCTCCTTGTTCATTTGGTGCATGTATACATTCAGGGAACTCTTTCACAATGTACTTGATAGTACCAAGTGAGGCATTATTTTCTTCCAATACATGGTGAAGTGGCAGCTCAGCTTCAGAAGTCGTTCTCTTGGCCTCTTCAATATATTCTAACTGTTCAGTTAGGAATTGAACTATTTCTTTTGCCCTATTGCTTCTCACTGTCCTGGCAAAATCTAATGGGTATTGCCCCGATCCTCTTGCAATTTCGAGTGGCGTGTTGCCATTTCTATCTTCTTTAAATACTGCATTCGGATATTCATCAAAGAGCAATTTTATTGTACTGACATGTATTCCGTATTCATCGCACGCCATATGCAAAGGATACATATGTCCTCTAGCAACACGAGATGCTCCCATAGGATCTAGTGAAAGGAGGTACTTGATGATCTCATTAGTTTCTATACCTCTATTTCGAGCAGCATTATGAATAGGGAGATATTCATCAACACCATTTATATGAAGACTTTCAGGGTATAGTTCGTAGAGATATCTAACTGTATCAACCCGTTCTCCTGAGCTACATGCATTATGAAATGGAAGGAATCCTTCTTCCTCTCCAATCTTTATTGATTCCGGATAGGAATCGATTAATAACTTGCAAAAGTGGGGTGACTTCCTACTAGCTGCATGATGTAATGGTAAGTATCCATCAAAATTTCTCTCCCTTAATAATTCATAACTCTTTTGCAGTAAGAAATGAAAGATCTGCTCTGATTTAACATCATCTAATTCATCATTTGAGGAGAGAAGATGCATAGCTTTGTCCCCGCATGCATCTTGCTGATGAATTGCTTCTGACCAGTAACCTAATATGAGCTCCAATAATGGCGCGCTTGCGTTTTTGTTGGTACTTGCCATTAGAAATGGAACTCTCCCATAACCTCCGTCATAATGTACCGACTCATCATCAGAATCGATAAGGAATTTGAGCACGTCAAGCATATCGTTGACCCCTGGATTGCAACATAAAACATGAATGGGGGCAAAGTGTGATTCTACATCAGCAGTGAATAAACATTCATCGTCTCTTTCAACTAATAGCTTGACTAAACTGAGATCTACATTTGTCTCTCTTGATAAGTAATAGTGTAACGGTAGCCCTTCAACCGTACTATGATCATAATCCCCAGTCTGAATCTCACGACCAATCACACACTGATGATAAATGGCATTTGGATACCTTTTCAAAATCTCCAAGACAATTGATGAATCACAGTAACTGTTAAGACATGCTAGATGTAACGGATAGGCTGAAGTTCTATGAACTGGACTTCTAATAATACAGAATTCGTCTGTAGTATTGCAACAAGCTTGCGGGTAGTAATTCAATATATAATTCACAATATCCATTGAGATTTTCTTATTCCAACATGCCTTATGAAAGAAGGATGATAATCTTGAGGGTTTCCTAATAATATCCAAATCAAATATCTTTTGTAGAGAGTCAATAGATAGTGCATCAGATTCGCATAGTTGCTCTATAATATGATATACATTAATAACATATACAATTTCAAAAAGTATTTACAGAAGCGAATTGCAATGAATATAATATGCATGAGATATATACATTATACAGGGGTATAATAACTCAGATAGCTAAGGTGCACCAACATACAAATTAACTCTTACCTAATACCCACACAAATTCTTTTGCAGTAGGTACAATATCATCATCATCAAATTCTTCCACTTCAAACTTTTCCATACCATGTTTTTTCACTAATGCGATATACTCTTTATCTGTGATCTCTTTACCATCATTAACATACTTCCTTCGTAATTTTTGTTTACGTTTCCATTCTTTACTTATTTCTGCTACGAAGCCAGGCAAATCTGGAACGTCGTCGTCACTCTCTTCTGAACTGCTGCTCATTGTCCTGATTATATCCCCCTATTTACGATGGCAAAGGCTCCTCAATTGTCTTTGTATTTCGATTGCATCAACCACACCAACCCTTCCCTTACTTTCAATTGAAAGTTGAAAGGCCTGTACGTAGGTCGATAGGATACCAAAGGATACACCTCACGCTCATAACTAACGCCAATGAGAGAACAATCTCAATCGATAGATATGATATCGCCGCGATAGGCCAGATGCGCTAATAATATCAGTATAAAAGTGCTGAATAGTCTCTAAAGAAATGGCATATTAACGTCCATTCTCGAGCACGAGCTCGAGCGGCAGCGATATCACATTATAGAATATAACATATACCAACAAGTGCCAATGAATAATTTCTCAACCCCAATAATAAGTAATACAAAGTATAGTACCAATAATGATACCTCGTTAACATTTAGTGAAGAATTAGGCTTAAATACTAGCGCTAATAGTGGATACGGTGTATCAACCACTCCGGTTGCAACTCTAAGAGGTGGAGGTGATATCAACATGAATGAGCAACGGTCAAAATCACAACCAAAATCTGGTAGATTAATTAATGTTAATACACCCTTCAAGGGACGTACCGGTCGTGTAGAACAATCACAATCTTCTCAACCATCCTACAATAAAATACGAAGCCGTTCTAAATCTCGATCCAAATCTACATCTAAACAACGTCAACCCGTAACACAAAATTTATCATCCACTAAAGAAAAGTTTGTTAGTAAATTATCTGTATTACATCGAAAGAAGAAACAGTATGCAGTTAGTAACAGTGCCGATAATAATATAAAGTTAAGTAACGGTAGTGAGTTTAATACTGCCATTGCAGAGGCACGAAGTCAGATCCGGGATAATGGTAATAATAGTACCGCAGTTTATGGTAGAGGTGGTAATCAAATGAGAGGAGGAGATGATAATGTATGTGATTATTGTCAAAGTATATCACATGGTAAAACACGTAGTGAAATGTATGCAAGGTTGGAGTATGTTTATTGTAGTACGCAGTGTACACGGAGTCATCAGGTGAGTTTTATATATGTTTATAGGTTTAGGGGCAGAGTTAGAATGTTCTGTGTGTTTAGACTTATTAATCTCTAACCGTTTCTTGGCTATCTCTCTCTAACTTTGGTTCTGCGATATATAATCTTATCATTTATAGTTGGCATTAGATGCAGAAGAGAATATGAACAGATCAAGGGCAGTTAGTCCATATGATGAAAGTCCATTTAAAAAGAATAACTTATCAATGGGAGGAAGAAGAAGTGGTAGAGATCCAACACCACGAAATAATAATAGCAATTTAAGCTACAATGGCGGAAGGAGATCATCACCGCCAATTATTGAATCAAAACAATTCCATCCAAGTGCTGTGCATGCAACATTATCTCAAAGTGGCAGCGGTGAACATAATCCGAATTGGTGGCAGCAAGAGGATGTCGACAATGATTATAGTCAACGACGAAGAAGTAATAGTCGAGGTACTACTTCACAAGATAATAACATGCAATACAGTCCACACTATGCAGGAGATACAACATCCTACTCCAATCAATCATGGAACTCTGGACCTCAATCGTCACATTCACCATCCAAAGATTCAATCCATAATCACACAAACAATCATAACATATACATTGCCAACACAACCTCATCAAGTTATTCCAAAGGACGAGCAATAACAGATGAATATCGAGACTATAATGATGAATTATCCAAACAATTACAATTGGCCAAGTATCAAGATGAATTACATCAAAGGGAGCAATATGAGATTCGGAAACAATTTATTAATTCACATAATGTTATTGGGACAAAGTATACTAGTCCTGGTAGGAGGTTGAGTAGTAAAAGTCCTGGTAGGAGGAGAGGACGAGAGTTGGGTAAGAAAGAAGTGAATGAAATGAATGTTGGTCAAGGAAATTACTTTACATCATCATACGAGACTACACCAAACTCCAATAATAACATTGGTGAATCATCACCAGGTGGATATAATGCCACACTGCACAGTATGGGAGTAACAGCAGTTAATACTCCATCAAGAAGTCGCTCTCGTAGTCGAAAGAAGTACAATCCAGGTTCAATGAAACAGGGCGAGTCTCAATCAACAACTACAACTACCGAAATGACAAGTACTACACCTACCTTATCGAGTAGGGGAAGTCATGATATAAGTCCCATGCAACAGAAACAGCAGAGAGAGGGTAGACAACGACATCGTGTTGGAAGTAGTGGTAGCACAATTAGTTCTAAACCTCAGCAGCAACAGCAACAATCATCATTTACTAAAGTTTTAGAGGCTGAGAATGAACAACGAAAGCGTGAAATGATGAATCACAATGGCGCCGCTCCTCAATCTGCAGCAAATAATAATACAAGCATGTCATCATGGGGATATACAGATGTACAGAATGATATCAATACAAATGGTGCTAGTAGTATGGATAATAATTCGGTATCACGTGCCTTTGAAAATTTAAGTGGTTGGCCAAATAGTAATGACGGTACAACATATATTGTCAAGAAACAACAGCAGAATGATGCCAAGACCCCACGTCATGGTAACTTGACTAATGTTGATTGGGATAACAATCGACATCATGTTGGTTTAGAACCCAGTGATGATGGAAGTAGTACAAATGGACAGTCACGTCGTACCGGTCCACCAACACCCAATAACAATAAGCAATATGCACGTATGCAATCTAGTTTATCATCAACTCCATCATTACATGCCATATCGGAGGAACAATCATTTGGTATGGTGGGTATACATCCTTCGGATGACTTCACAATGTCACAACAACATCAAGAAAGGAGACTCCCTCCACCACCAAGACAACATGCCCGATCAACTACTAATAACAAGAAACAATATCAACGCGGCGGCAGTCGTCAGGATCATGTAGTAGAAGATGTAGTGTCGATTGTATCATACTATGATGATCCTAGTATTGATATGGGTAGCTTGGCAACGAATGATGATACATTAACTACGATTTCAACAAGTGGTGGTCCATTACACCGAGGTAACAGCGGTGGCCGTATAAGTCCCTATCCAGGTCAACGAATGATTACGACCAAGAATAAGAAGAGTAAAAGGGATGCTTCCAAGGGTAGAAGTCCACCCAGACATGATCCTCCGGGTGAATCCATCGATGAACTCTTACAGCAGGGGATTCATCGACTTGATATAGATTCTGATGAGAAACGCCCACATCAGGGGTATAGTCCACAGCGCTATGGGAGAGATGATCCTTCATTTCACGGTATTGAACCAGAAGATTACCAAGAGCTGATGGAAGAAGGAGGAGAAGACCGTCAGCAGCAAGACGACATTTCTCCTCAGAAGAAACATAGACATCAGTCTTTCTCATCACAACAATCACCTCATCCACCGCCACAGTTGCGTTCGTCACAACAAGAGTGGGAATGGTCCGAGAACGGACCCGAAGAACAACAACATCAGAGAGGGCACCAGTATAGACCTAACAACAACGACGGCCAACAAGAGGAGTATGATGATCAACAAGATAGTGGATTCAATATTGAATTCCCATCGTATGAAGATCAGGAAGATGTGAGTATTGGTAAACTTACCGATGATAATGCATCGTATGACGAGCCACCGTTGGAAGATTCAAAGCAAGATGATGATACTGCCGCCAATACATTAGAGACTGTTGATTTGGTAGCCGAGGTGAAACGTGTATGGAGACATGTTCAGCGGTATGAGAAGAAGAAGTTAGAGAAGAAAGAGGCGAAGAGAGAGTCTCGGAATAATAGGGGTCGTAATAGTGGTGGCGGTGGTAATGAACAGAGTGTAGGACAAAGTCAAAGTGATGAATATCTCGGCACCCTCAACGAGGAAGGTAATAATGATGAGGAGCGCAATCAAATGGAAATGATGATACAGCAATTCGGCGATATGCAGAACATAAGCGAAATACAAAATACAACGTCAATATCAGATCAGCATCAGATTAACAATGGTCCATCACAAGGAATGGTCAATAATAATAACAGGGGAAGAAGATCCAACCGACCTCCAACAACTCCAATGGATGGACGTCTGGGCAAACACATCCGAAGTACATCGGCTCATTCTCGAACACATACTCCTGCAACATGTAACTCACCTGGTCTGGATTCTAATAATGCATTACCATCACAAGCATCAACCAATGGTACCGAGAAGGATGTTAACTTCTTACACGAGGGTGTAGACGACTTCTTTAGAGAAGAGGAGCAAGTTATAGTGCAAAATCAGAGACAATACCATCAACAGCGTCAACATTATCATCAACAACGAGGACCTCCTGCACAATATCAAGGGCCTCCTACACAATCTCAGCCCAATCAATCGTCCAGAAGAAACCAACAACATCAAGGCCAAGACAAGGATTCACCGAGTAAGCGTACAATGTTGAACAAGTTACATCGCTCTTCACCAAATACACTGGAACAGTACTCCAAGAGCTACTCTGTCGAAGAGACGGATGAGAAAGTTAACCAAGACCACTTACTGTCAAAGCCATATGATATGATAAAGACACAAAGTTCAGGCACAGGTATTACTCAGAGAATTTCAAATACTTCATCCATCAGTCCAGCCTTAGCACAAAAGTATATTAAACAAAGAAGTGGCGGTACTACAAACACTGCAAGTCAAGTAGACAGGCAGCAACATCAGCAGCAGCAGAAGAAGAAAAGTAGTAGTTACAATCAACAATCACAACACCAACAATCACTGCAACAAGGTGCCAGGTTGAATAAATCACATTCCAAGGATTTCCAAGAGGCGTTTGCTCTAAGAATGCGAAAGAAACGATGATAGAGATAATTCTTAATATATGGTATTTATTTGGCATACACATTGATATTGATACTAGCTTTGTTATTATATCCTAGACGTCCAATCATCAGGCAGCCGTCGCCACCGATACAACAACTAAATACTAGCACTATCCACATCTACTCTCATGCCTTAGCCAATCAGCAACTTGGCACTTTCTTGAACAGTACTGCTGCACCATGCACCTGCTACACAAAGATAGCAACACACGTTCCATCTCCTTATCACAATTATCGCACTTGCCCAACTTTGGCATTGTCTTCCTTGCCTCTAAATGCATCTTCTTCAAACATTTACAGGGTGTTCTTTTGCGGTAAAACTTCAACCCATCACGTACATTAGTGATGAGTTCTGGGTCCATATCTCTCCACTTTGATCTTACCACCCGTTTCTTAATGACGAAATTCATATCAGAGCAATCACTTCTTTGGCAATTGCAGTGCTCAAAATGTTCAAGAGCAAGAATGGATTGTGCAACGCACAAAGCATTTTCAATATCATACTGCCCCTGACTCAACATCATATTCGTCCCAATATGTACCAATGTATCTAATACTAACTTCCTGTGAATTTCATTACTCAATATCTGTGTATGTGATTGGAATAATGCCCTCAAATTGTTCGATACTGACATGTCCTTATGATGTAAATTAATGTAAAATTGATCCATGAAGGCAGATACTGGATGGTCGTCGGGTATCACTATTTGGTGTCCATGACTACACTCTGTACGCTGCTGCAAACCCCACCAAAAGTCATGCGCCCTTGTTCTCTCGTTCTCCTCCTTCTTGGCCCGTTGCTTTGCTTTTCTATCCTTTCCCTTGTTTCTTTTTCTCGACGACGGCGGCATTATATTCTTAATTTTGATATATTATTATAACTATTGGATGTACAACACGATATATATACTATCCCGATGTGTCGGGTTGCTATGGTGTGATAGATAAGATACATATAATAAAATAGACATGCCAAATTTTGAGATGGTACACATCATGTGCACTTACCTCTAAAATTGGTATATTATCTCCTGTGAGCAACAGCCACCAGCTTATATTCTTCTATATCTTCTCAATGTTCTATACGACATACACAGCAGCATGGTTTGTCTTTAATCAAGTAAGTTATAGTGATATGTAGGCTGAACTGCCAAAAAATAAATGATATCAATTGTTTATTATTATATGTGCACACTAATACAAACACACTATCCGCACATCAACCGCAGAGAACAATAATATGTAGAGGATATATTACAGCAAGAAGAATACACAAGCACACTGCCCTTCATCGAATCCCATTTAGTAAGACTCCCAATTAGAATGATATCAATAGAAGAGTGATGACTACCTTGCTTATTAGAAGAGATATAATATGCAATATGAACGAACCATGGAGTAAAAGACGTAAGTATCTGTATAGTATATGGTGTTGTTTTGATAGTATCAGGGCAAGATATGTGCCTCTCTTGTGGTCAATAATTGGATTGCAAAAATTTGTGCAGTATGAATACCTACCCAATGGTTACAACTGTATATGATAACTTACTTACTTACACCTCTTTCATATATACACAGACAAGCGTGAATTCAAAGGATGCAAATTCAGTTTATCCAACTCATTTGCAGAACCTGTATCAATGTCCGAACTTATAAACAAAGTGAAGGCAACTGGCAATACATCAATAATAGAAATGTATAATAATCATCTACTTGAATATGTACCAAATGGCGGTTCTCTCGATCTACGTCAAGATATTGCACATACGATATATGAAGATAAATTATCAGCTGAGAATGTATTATTGTTTCCTGGTGCACAAGTTGCAATACAAACAGCAGCTTTGGCATTTGCAACCAATGGACATTCGATTGTGTTCACGCCTGGTTATCAATCTACTGTTGAATCACCGCTATGGGCAGTGGGTAATGAGGGTATTACAAAGATACAACGTTTACATTCTAACAATTGGCAAGTGGATATACAAAAGTTACGAGATGCAATCATCTCCAACAAGACAAAGCTTCTGATATTAAATGAACCTCATAATCCTAGCGGCATACTAATGACTGCTGAGTTACAACAACAAGTTATTGATATATGTCGTGAACATGATATTATCATTCTATGTGATGAGGTATATAGATTATTAGAACATGACGATGATGATCGCTTACCACCCATTGCAAATGTATATGAAAAGGGTATTAGTTGTGTAACAATGAGTAAGCCATGGGGAGGCTGTGGCATAACAATAGGCTGGCTAGCATGTCAAGATATGTCCATGATACAACAATTAATAAATGTACAATACTTTGGTTGTGCATGTGTAAGCCGTGCTAGTGAGATACAAGGACGTATGGTATTGCAAGTATCTGAAACGATATTGAAAGAACGACGTGAGATTATACTTAAGAACAAGGCATTATTACAAGGCTTTATTGAGAATAAGTACAAGGAATGGTTTGAATGGAAGAGGCCCAATGCAGGAGCTATTTGTTTTGTAAAGTTTAAAGGACCGCTTACATCAGAACAGTTGGGTAAACTCTTGGCGGATGCTTCTATATCAATCAAGCCTGCATATTGCTTTACTGATGACATAACAGAAGAAGTAGAGAACTATTTTAGGATCGGGTTTGGTGAGAAAAAGATGCCATTGGCATTGGATACTCTAGGAAAGTTTGTGGATGAATATGCAGAGCAGTGGAGGAGAGAATGCAGTTAATGATAAGGTGGATACCTTGTTCTCGGTATTTCAATCATGTATCAATAATCAATCATGGAAAAGTTCATTTATCATCACATTTCACATGTTTAACAACCTACGCTTCATATGTGAGAAAATCAGTTGAAAAATCATTATCAAACTTAATCAAATACATATCATTAAGAACGGGGAGTCTGTAATACTTTTGAACAGGTATATTCAACCATGTCGATTCACTCGCTACTAGAAGAACCAGATGTTGATGATAGTTATGACAATATCAAGTTACTTATTGAATCGGATCGTTCGGTATTGCAATCAACTGACAACCAGGGGAGATTACCAATTCATGTTGCATGTGAAAATCCACATATCACATTAAAGGTTATTCAGTTACTACTTGATAGCTGGCCAGAGTCAATCTCTCAACCAGATCATATTGGTAGTCTCCCTATTCATTGCCTCTGTGCTAATAAGGGCTTAGATGAGGTCGTGTCAGTTGACATTTTGACTTTACTTCTTGAGGCATTCCCTGAATCAGTTGAGCGTGGGAACTCAATGGAGAGACTACCAATTCATAATGCTGCTAGAGGAGGAAAGTCTCCCACATTCCTCAAGATACTTGTCAAAGCAAATCCACAATCAGTCAGAATTTTTGATAGGGTAGGCAGAATGTTGCCAACCCACAGTGCATGTATCAGTGACAACTGTCGGCTTGATAGTGTTAAGTATTTACTAGATATTTACCCTGAGAGTATTAAGATTGATACGGGTGGTGGTTGGCTATCAATACATTTAGCGGCAAGAAGTAATGGACCACAAAAGGATGAAATTATTGAACACTTGCTATCAAAAGATCCAACCTGTGCATCAAAGGTAACAGAAAATGGACTGACTCCAATACATTTGGCCTGCTTTGCCAATCTAAATCTTACGACAATGCAGCTCTTATTTGATGCCTATCCTGAGGCTGTCCTCAAAAGAGATAATAATGGGAACACGCCTCTTGAACATGCCCGGGAGTACAGGATTGACATTGATAATGATGATTATTTGGAAGATGTTCTTGACTACTTGAATTCTCAAAAAGCCCAAGTAATTAACTTTTTACAAACCCAGCAGTCCTATGCGAATATCTCACCCGAGTCCTTGGTAGTTCAAGATGAAAATGGCTGGACACGTCTTCATCACGCATTAAAGAGTAAAGTTCCTCTTGGAACTATCAAGTTATTAGTCAAGAAAAGTGTAAATACCTTGCAGTTAGCTGATCGAAACAATGTATTTTCTTTACACATTGCTTGTGAGTTTAGTTCGGTTAAAGTTGTCCAGTACTTGATGGAAACAATGGATATGCTTGATAAACGTACTTGGAACCAGTTAGATGTTAATGATGATTCGATTCTTCACTATGCTTGCCGTGGAGGTAATTGTGAAGTTGTCAAGTACCTGTTAGACAAGCAAAATCCGTATGTTACAGAGCGTAATGTTGACCAAAAGCTACCTATCCAATTGTTTTGTGAATCTAGATCATCATCAAACATAGAAGGTGATCGACAGACAAACATAGGAGGAGAAGAAGGTCGCCCTCGAATTGCTCCTGAGCTTTTCGGTACGTGATCAGACTTGTTTTTCGTTTCATGCTATTTAATTCAAACTCACATCCTTTTGCATCATTAATACCATAGCTTGGATATGTGATAAATGTAAAACGGCCAGATTTAGGACCTTCGATGAGGCGGAAGCTCATGAAGAGAGGTGCTCAGGGGTATTTGGCTCGGTCGTTACAGCGTATAATGACTTGGATCGTACTGATATTATTTATAGACTCCTTCTCGCCTATCCTGAGACAGTGAGGAACTTTGTCTGATTTGTATACAAGTTATTCTGTAGGTATATATATTTATGTCTGCTATACTCTGCTTGCTCCAGTGACAAAAGAAACCAGTTGATTCGGCGTGTACAAATTTAAGCTATGGTGAATTGAATTGATGTTATCACAAGGCACTGACCATGTCTATAACAATAGAATAGTAGTATGAAGTATTTTGAACTCTAAGTTTAAGTATTTATGTCTAATCTACCTTTTACTACCAGCTTGCTTGACTGCCGGTGCTCATTGCACGAGACCGACGTATTTCCATACTTAAGTTTGGTTCCTCTAGAAGTTGTGGTGATGGTTTTGTGGACTCATCTTCATCCTCATCACTGTCTTCATCATCACTGTCTTCCTCAGCATCCTCTTCTTCCTCCTCATCATCAAGATCACTAACACCCGACTCGGCATCTTTATCATACTCAACAGCTTCTTCCTCATGATTCTCCTCTGCCTTATCATCCTCCATTGTCAAGATGCAATCTTCCCAATTTCGATAGTAGGGATGAACATGTGTATATGACTTTTGAAGAAGATAAGGATCAAAGGGGAAGAAGGAGTTTAATGGATTTGATCCTCTACCCAATCCACCAACACCACCATCTAACCGTTTCTTCTCTTGTGTTGCAGCAGTCGATATTATTGTGGATCGTCTACGCTTTGGTGTGGCCGTGGACTTCTTGGGTTGTTGGTTGTCCTTTGATGAAGATGATGTGGTACGAAGAGTCTCTAGGAACTTTTTCGTCTCTTCCCTCTTAGCATCTTCATTGCCAGCTGAATCGTCTCCACTTTCATGAAAGACATCCAAATCTTCTGCCAAGTGTAGAAACTCCAACCGTACACTCTCCAAACAGTACTTGAGAGGCTGTAGCGTATGTCCACAGAGGAACTTCCATCGGCTTGCACTAATATCGACACTATCCGGATCGGCATAAAGTGTTTCAGGATCATCCTTATGTTGACATGCCTTTTGATAATATGACAGAGCTTCGGCACCTCTAAAGCACATAATGTAGAATGCAGCTTGACATGCGGTGTAGAACAAAGCATGTATCTCACTTTGCTTAGCAAAGCCACCAAGTGACATGGATGATGATATACGACGTACATTAGCACCGGAAGGTGTAGAGGCATTCAATACAGATGCTGGTTGAGCCTCAATGTATACCTCCGCCCAACGAAGCAAGGCGGCAAGGCATTCACATACAGTCTCGGGACAGACATATGTAGCACGGCTGACGAATGATGCCAGGTAACAAACAACAGTTTGTCGTGGAACATCTCCGGCATAACTTGGATTGAAAAAGAGATCAATTAGCTTGGCACTAAATCCACGGTAGAGGGGATCTGTGACATTGATCGGTGCCGAAGGTATTATGTCCGGCTCCATTGCAATATCCTTCATGGTCTGCACCATATCCTTGGAGTTGGATCGTTGTCGGCGTTGTTGTTCTCGTTGAAGTTGCTGTTGCTCTTGCTCATACTGCTCGTCTTCTCTCTTGGCCATTAATATACCCACCACCTCCAAGGCATCATTCTCTCTACCAAACAACACAAGGAAGATGAACTGAACAAATTTTGACCTATCCGTAGTCCTAACCTTCTTATCAAACACACCATCCAAATGCCGATACAATCGTCTTGCATTAATAACAGCCGTTATAGCCGATGATAACGAGTCAGCATCAAATGTCGTAACCTTGATAATATGTTGATATAATGCCACCATGAGTACATCAAGACGTTCGGAGATTTCAAGTATCTGTTCGGTTTCATTCTCTAGCATCAAGTCCTTATTGGATTTCGGTGTAATGTCCACCAAGGATTCATTTGATATTTGATGAAATGATCGTTTCTTCGATAGTGATGGGGTCATGGGTGATGGTGATGCATCTCCTTGACCTTTGAAGAGTTCTTGCTTGACACCACTTTGAGGTAAAAGGCCGTCCTCCCCACTACCATCATTCCTTGGTGTGCTATCCAACATGACCAATCCCTTATTATTCACCTTAATTTCAACATCCATATCCAATGCCTTATCAATGAACAACGTCAATGTCGGACCCTCGAATGTCGGCACGATGTGTACTATTTGTAAACACATGTGTATATACCATGAGTATAGTATTGGCGGAGTTGTTAAGTGATGCGGAAAGTTGGATTGCATTTCACGTTGTAAGTCCGACTTGGCACGAGGGCATAGGCGGAAGATGTTCACAAGTGCAAGGAGTAGTCGCCGTACTCTGTTTGTGTGTGTGCAAGTAGTGGCATGAATGGGTATTTGTGAGTATAATATGCATGTGTAAAGAAGACACCATTGCAAAGCAATCCAAAACATTACACAAAGAGAACATACCGTCCATTAGCCATACGATCATGATATATCTCCTCTTCCCTCATTACTAAATCAGAAGCCTGATATGCATACTTATGTTCACCATAATCATCACCAAATTCATAATCATCATATCCTTCCTTGTGATATTTACTGAAGGCGAAGGCATTACGGATAAAGTCTATGGATAGGCCTGACATTCCGGGAGTTGATTTATCGATTTCGGATTGTGGCTTGTCTTCTTTTTGTACTTGCTTGACGGTAGGAGTGGTGGTTGGTGTAGTTGCTTCAGTCTTAATCTTCTTTTCTTGTTCAATCTTGATCTTCTTCTCTGCAGGCTCCTCGCCACCTTCTACCTTTATATCATTCTCCTCCTTTAATCTACTTTCCCTATCCTTTCTCCGTCTCTCTCTATCAACCCGACCCTTCTCCATCTCCTTATACTCCAACCACCATCCCTTCCACTCCATACCAAAATCCACTACTAATTTCCATAAACTTCGAACAGCACTTACACTCAATAAAGAATTATTACCAACCAATGTTACCAATAAATGGATATATACATTGGCAATCGAATAATTGTAATATGGTATAGTGGGTGTAATGTACTTTATATTTTCTTTATGTTGTAATGAACTTTCCGATAGTTTAATTGATTTCTTTTTAGTAGTGGAGTTGGTACGGTTACGGTGGGGTGAGTAGGATTTAGCACGGAGTATTGATTCTTGTGATTGTGATGTAGGTTCTTCGGGTGAGTTGCATCTATCTAATTCTGATTTAATTGTTGGACATACTTTACTATCCTCCTCCTCCTTAATAACAACAGCATCTCTTTCCTCACGCTTCATTAACAACTCATTCCGTCTCCGACGTTCTTTACGAACCATGTCTAATTCACGTAATTTTTCAATACCTACATTCATTACACTACCTTTACCTAATTTTTCACGTCCATTCTTACCTAATGTACCTTGTATTGTGGTAGTAGTTACCTGTGGTGGACAGAATGGATTAAATATCATTAATAAGTGTATTAGTTGAGCATGTAGTTGTGAATTTGATGCAATGTTGGATACTACTAGATCTAAATACCGTCCTGAATTAGCTGATACTAATGCGTTTAATGTATAATGTAATAATGGTGTATTGGACTTGTTTAGTAATAATTGCATTAAGGATTGGAATTGTGTATGTGCGTATAATTGTTTTTGATGTAGTATTTGTTCTTCTTTAGTGGCAGTTACTGGGTTGTATGCTGATGAGGAGGTGGCTAATCCTGTATTATCTACATTGTGTATTTCCTTATTGTAATATTTATGTTTACTTGATATTGCCCAGTGTATTAGTTGTGTTGCTTGTGTTGCCAAGTCTTCTTTATTGTTATTGTTGTTATTTGATGTGGGTAGTTCATCATTGATAACAATTGATGAAAGATTAGACAAGTTTGGAGAGAGCGATGTTGGACGTGGTAATCGTTCGTTTATATCTATATCTATAAACTTTAATGGTGGTGGTATATTGTTGTTATTGGTATTTATACCCATTGTGGTAGCAGAGCTGTTGCAATCATTTGGTTTATAGTTTTGTTCTGATGATGCACCGACTTGTGTGTGAGTCGTAACGACGTTTGCCGTAGGAGTTTGCTCCTCTTTCGCTGCCATGTTAATTAATAATGACTTTGCAGATATATTACTTTATAAACAGAGGGATATAAACTATGGATAAGAGTGTTTGCCCTGCAATGCAACTCATAATAAAACCATTTTGCTTTGACTGGATGTTGTGAATAAAATGCGACTAAACGGGGATACCATTTTTATTGCAACGACAATCGGCGATAGAAAAGCAATCTCAGTATCAAACATCTGCCGCCGAGCCATCACTGTTGCTCTAGTAAGTTGCTAGACTTCTATTATCTTGGTATATTATACTTGATTAGTTGGGGGTAGTATTAATGGCCATAAATTGCAGCTGAAGAGTTATAGCAAAGATATTACTAATTAACATCCACAATAAAACAACAATACATAAAATTGCAATTGCAAGAAGATGGTTGATGCACATCATATGATAGATGAACAAGCTCGTAGTCAAAGAAGAACAAGGAGGAGCAATCGTCGTAAAGAATTAGAACAGCTACGTGCCGAAAACAAAGAATTACTGAAACGTATAATGATAAAGAATGAACAACGTAAACAAAATAAATCAAAGACAAAGGCGGAGGTAGTGAAGAAGGGTAGTCATGTAATGAGTAACTTGGGTGCCTTGTTGAATGATGTTGATATCAATCAACGATTATCTAATACTACAACATGTAAACAATCACTGCCACCGCCATCACATATCGATATCAAAGTGATAGATGCCGACATGATAAGCAGTATCAGTGGTATGAACGAACAGCCGAGATTGGTATCACCAAATCATCCATCAGATCATAACTTCTTTAGTAGTAAGATGAATGATAATGATTTAGTTAGCTTTGGTAGTACCAACTTCTTTACTACACTAAACAACACCAATACTGCTACTATAGAGAAGGATACTCTCTTCAGCAGTAGTCCATCAAAGTTTAATAAAGAAAATGATGATCCATTTAATGATGATTCAACACCGATATCATTATCATCTTCGACACATCAACAAAAGCCAGAGAAGAAAGAAGTAGATATCGATATAATGGAGGATATGCAAATAATTGATGACTTGGCAAAACGGTATAGCTACAGCTCATCTTCTAATAACGGTGACGATAGTGTAAAACCAATGAATCAGAAGGATACAAGAGTTTCAGTAGTACGAGAACAACATATGAATGAGATTGAGAGACTTCGTAAGTTGCAAGAGCAGCAGCATATGAATGAGATTGAGAGACTTCGTAAATTACAACAAGAGCAGCAGCAGCAGCAACACGAGCAACAACATGATGATGATGGACTCATCCAGAATAGTTGTAGTGATGATACCAAGAAGCAAGACGAGGCGGAGGCGGAGAATGATGATGAGTTTGAGCTCCCATTCGAAAAGCTACTTCAAGAAGCAGAGAAGATGGCGAAAGACAATTGTGATAATGAAGAGGAAGAGGGTTATATAGGTGTAGTGAATGCAGATCAACCAATTACATCTCTGAATAAGGAAAGCGAGGCATTACGTCGTGTGCCCTCACTCACATTACGTCGTGTATCGTCAATCTCCTCGACCTTTAAAAAGAGTATTCGACGAAAGAGAAGCAACAATAACAAGGTAGTTGACAAGGCTGATGGTTACGAGATTGATAAGGAGAATATGCATCCTATACTGGATTACAAGAAGGGAATGAGCAGCAAGATACCTCTAGTACAAAGGGATATACCTTCGGCACTACGAGAACAAAAACACAAGTCTACATCACAAGAAACAAAGGAGAAGAAGACGGTACGGTTTGACGAAGATACCAAGGAAGCTAGTGATGTCATATGCGTCCATGGAGGCGGTACAGACAATAATGCTCATGACATCTCTTATGATTATGATGACGATGATACAAGGGATGATACAATTACACTCAACGAAAGTATAATTGCCACCAATCAAGCCGGTTGTGCTGCTAATTACTTCTCATGGCTTGCAAACTGTGGACAAGATGATAACCAAGAAGTCGAGACTCATGAAGTTAATGATGACGATGAGACTATGGACAACACGATGGAATCGAGCTTAATCAGTATGGACGACGATGATACAGCAACAACACAAGTGAGCACACTGTTCGGTCTACACACTCTAGTAGATGGGGGTTGCAAGTTCATGAGTATAAGCGATGCTAGTAAAGTCCATACTTTGTATTGAAGTAAGAGATATAGTTGACAGTTGATCTTTTTCAATACAAAGTTACTTTTACTAGCTATCAATGCCTTCTTCTTATTTCCCATGCTTCTTCTTCCTTATGAAATGGTATGTATAGAATGGATTCCAGATACCAGCTTATAAGTCTCTCACACAATCAACGAGACTTGATATTATTATTACTCTCAATAATAATATGGGGTTGCACTTACTTACACATGGGTTGAAGTTGCACCCCCAAGTAGGACAGCTTGGGCTTGGAATGCTGCCAACACATCGGGATGATCAGTTGCCGCTTGAGCTGCTTGATCTTCATATGGAGGTTGCTGCTCCATCATAGCCTTGGGCACTTCTTCTTCTTCTTTCTTTTTATTATGTTGGTTTGTATGTAATACAGGTAATGCCTTTTCAATGTTCATGACACGTTGGTGCAACTTCTCATTAAATTCGACAGGGGGGTCATTCGGATCCATTTCCTCTTCTCCGTAGACCTCCTCGTCTGTTTCAGCCTGAGCAGCCTGAGCTGGAATAGAAGCACCATTGGGATGCTGACGACCAGGAAGAGGAGGTTCAGCATTCGAAGGAAGAACAGTAGATGGATTCGAGTAGGGCAACTGAGCATAATAAGCCCTTAGATTTGCTTCATGGTATTGCTGATGTAGATGAGGAGGTGAAGTGGGCATCATTTGATACTGCTGCTGTTGATTCATCATCATGTAGGGATTGTAACCACCATATGGATATTGCTGCTGCTGCGGCAGTGGAACAATGTTATTAGTTGACTTTTGTCGGGGCCCGCGAGGGGATGGACGAGTTTCGCCTTGAACATTGATGTACGAATTTGATACTGTTACGGGTGGTGGAGGATCAAGGGGGTATCGTCGGGATATTTCATAAAAGTCGGGCTCTCCTGCTTTGCTGTGTGGTTGTATGTACAACAAATAGAGAGTATTAGATCGGCTGAACAAGATTCTAATTAATAACATCTTCTACTTACTTTGGTAACCTCTTCCCGGGGGCTTTGAGCCTATGCATACCACCACATAAGTCAATCTTACCACGTAAGAATAGCTCATGATAATATCCCTTTTGATCAGGACCATCTTGATAGAGTCGCTGCGGCAGGGAAGCGAGTGGGGGATAGTTGAAAAGGGGTGAGAAATACAAATACAAACAATAAACTATATGCTCATACTCATAACAAAAGATACAAACTACTAACCTTCATACCCCAACCATTAACACTACGATTAAAACTTTCATAATTACTATGTTGAAAGTGTCGAGGTAATATATACGATACAAACACGGATTTGTTCTTAACCTTCCACACTCGACCATGTGGCATCCAGGCAATAATCTCTTCATACTCGGGTGTATTGAGAATCCGATGTAACTTTGCAGGAAACAACTCTTCACTTGTTTGTTGTCGATCATCATCGGGAAAATCGGTTATGTCTGTTTGGGAATAGTCTCGATAGGTATGATCGATTACTGACTTCTTCATGATGGGATGGTATAGTAATATTTGCAATTGATATTGGGGGGGGAGATAGTTGATGTGTTTTGTGTATTGCAATTATAGGTTATGTAAATTAAACCTAAAGAGCGTTGTATATTGTTATTATAAACTATATATTGTACTTATCGAGAGTAGACTAATAGTTATCTGCAAGTTTAATATCTATTTCGGCAGTAGCAATAACAGGCAATAATAACATCAAACAAAATTATGACCGAATCGAACTCAAAAATTTGAACGAAGCTTGGCATGTTGAGATGCTCTACATCTAAAACTCAGAGGTCGACTGAAACACAATCTAATTTAGGCTATGCTCCAATTGTCAAGGTCCGTCTATACTCCTGTCCAATCTGAGTATACCGGCCTTATCATACTATCCTATGTAACATATTATCCTACCAATAAACATATAAACTTTATACCACTACCAATGTAATCTTTAATACTACTTCTTCACTTACT
>Ga0214477_100663_pt1 | contig 22534 bp, 31 predicted proteins | sample M1_20Mar14CPVII9_FD_165058 | JGI IMG/M metagenome (GOLD analysis project Ga0214477, IMG submission 165058) | Marine eukaryotic communities from Monterey Bay, California, United States - M1_20Mar14CPVII9sort6BwellC16 | ecosystem: Environmental > Aquatic > Marine > Unclassified | place: USA...
AAAAGTATGATGGAGGGCCCTACAATCATGCTGGGAGTGTTCATCACTTTGTTATACATATATACAATGCCAAACAAGCACTATAGTAGCAAGCCTACATCTCTGAGGTACCACTTGATGGCCAAACATTGACTGAAAGTCGGCAGGAAATCCAAATTTTTGCCCAATCTGAGGCATGAAACCTGCCTACATGGGGCTGTAAAAGTATGATGGAGGGCCCTACAATCATGCTGGGAGGAGTGTTCATCACTTTGTTATACACATATACCATGCCAAACAAGCACTATAGTAGCAAGCCTATATCTCTGAGGTACCACTTGATGGCCAAACATTGCCTGAAAGCCAGCAGGAAATCAAAATCTGAGGCATGAAACCTGCCTACATGGGGCTGTAAAAGTATGATGGAGGTACCACTTGATTGCCAAAGTTGTTGTATGTGCCCCTGGGCTATGCCCGTGACTTAATAAATAAAAGGAATGAACAATAACAACATGAGCTCCTCTATTCAAGGCAACAGTACCGCCGCTGAAGCAAGTAATGCTGAAAGCAGCACTTCAGCAGGTAGAAGTACTACCAACAATGATACAAATCCAAAAACTCGCCGACCAAAGGATGTAGCACTAACACAACAACGGATGAAATCATGGCAACCGTTATTAGATCCTAAATGGATTATTATTACCTATTTGTGTATTGGTATTATCTTTATTCCTACTGGTGAGTTGTTTTATATTGTGTGTGCGTTGTGGTTAGATTGTTGAGGTTGCTCTATTGCAATTGGGTATATCAAAGTTGCAACTTGGCCTTCAATTTTACCTTCATCAGTATTGCTTACTTTGCTATCTCTAACTCTCTCTATTGACCATCTAAATACATACCCCCATAAACTCTGCTAGGATTGGTCATACGGTCTAAATCGAATAATCTAATTGAATTAAAATCTATATATGAATCACACAAGCCAGGTCTATCCGCCACACCCGGTCTCTCCGCTTGTGAAATTGGTAATAATGCAAATCAAATGTATAAATCCAACCCAAGTAATCCACAGACATGTCAAATAACAATGAACGTCCCTGAAGATTCAGGTGATATGCAACCACCAATATTAGTACATTATGAAATACACAACTTTTATCAAAATTATCGTACATACTTTAATTCGTATGATCAAAATCAATTATTTGGTAGTTTAACACAGGATATTGTAGCGGCGGATGCATGTAAGCCATTAAACTTTATCGGAGAGGGTGATGATAACCGTGTACAGATTAATCCATGTGGATTAATTGCCAATACGTTGTTTAATGATGTTATTACATTGGAATCAATTGTTGATAAGGATGGGAATATTATTGAGGACGCACCCATGGTTGAGAGTGGTATTGCTTGGGAGAGTGATATAGAGTGGAAGTATCGACAACCGGATGGATTTAAGTATGAACAATGTACAAGTTGTGATGAATGTGATTGTACCGAGGGTGATGATGAATGGAGTTGTAACGAACCATATGTCGATCAAGATGGACAATGTTTTCGATATTATTATCCCAAAGATGATACGACACAGTATTTATATGAAACATATCCCATGATGATTAGTCCATTAGAGGGGGTATTGAATGAACATTTCATTGTTTGGATGAGAACGGCAGCCTTGCCTAACTTTCGTAAACTATACGGATATATTGAACAGCCGATACCGGCTGGTGCAACATTAACATTCAATGTTCAGGCAAATTGGGTCGTTGAAAGACTTGAGGGTGCCAAGGCATTAGTTGTTAGTAATAATTACATCTTTGGTGGTAAGAATCATTGGTTGGGTACGTTATTTATTGTAGTCGGCGGTATTGCATCGTGCTTGGGTGCCTTGTTCTTGGCAAAGGATTATTTAGCACCACGTAAACTTGGTGATCGAATGTATTTGAAACACAAGGTGGAATGATTTGTTGTTGATTCGATAATGAGTTGTTTTAATATGTGCATTTGGGTAGTAGGCTAATTGTCGAGGGAGGCTAAGATTAACAAAATGGCCAAACAAACTTAGAAGTCATTCACTTCTATTACACGGTTTATTTTATCTATCTAATTGGCTCCTAGTTTGCTAGAGAGAGTATCATACCTTATCTCCCTCTGATGCTAAGTTCCACCGCCACGACAAGACGGCCAATAATTGGTGGAGGGGGCCCTCAGTTGTGAGGGGGGACCAAGAAAGTATGTATGGACCACTTTTGTTAGTTATTGTGTGTTAATGGTTGTTTGGGTAATATATCAGTGAAGTATAATTTAGGACCAAGGTTTAACCAATAGGTACTTTTTGGCACTTTGTCTTCTTCCTGTTGCATTTGCCACTACAACATTCCTTACAATTGCCTTTGGTATCTAGTTTGGCCTCGGGCTTTTTGCAATTGATGGGCTGTGATAAGAAAGGAAATGTTGGTGAGACAAGATTATAACAAAGACAATCTTCAAAATAAACGTATCAGAGCAGAATAAAGTGCTTACCTTAGTTGGTGCCGATGTTGGTGATGTAGATGGTGGACTTGTGATTTCTTTCACCGTTGGCCGAGATGACGAGCTTGGTTGGGAAGAAGGCAGGGTAGTCATCGAAGGCTGAGACGATTTCGTAGGGCTGGTGGTAGGATCTGATTCCCAGGGTTTCGTCTCCTCCCCGCCGGCAGCAGTATAATAATAAGATTCCTTTGCACTTTTACTACTACTGCGAGGCACATTTGGAGGAGCTTGTGGCGTTTTAAGTCCACTCTTCCAAACAAGCTTCTGTTGAGCTGCCTCATAGAGAACTTCTGACTCGTCAACACTTTTATCTACAGCAGAAATTCTGTAGTAGTAACTCTCTGCATCTTTCTCGTATGGTACTCTCTTGTAGTACTTCTCACAGCCAGGATCTTGGGATTTACAGCTTGGTACGATTACCACTCGGCATGTATCACTCCCAATATTACCAGCTGCATCAGTTGCCGTGACAGTAATGTTATAGTATCGAGTCTTCAGGTATCCCATAGATAAATCCACCTCACAAAGTCCGTCCACATCTTTACTTTCACAACTATAACAATAGTTAAGGAATGAGGCAGTGAGCAGCATAAAAGCATGGAATGTCATGTCAGCAAACAAGCACAACTACTTCTCACCTTGCTGGATTGTAGAAAAACTTCACTTGCTGTTGAAAGTCAGTTCTCTTTCTCTTAAACAACTGAGCGACTGTATTCTGTTGAACCTCATTACTCTCGACAACAACATCAACTTGAACGTCTGCATCACAGTTTTCCTAAAAGTGAAGTAAGATAGTTCAGTTAGGTCGGAGTTTATGCAAATGATAATAAGAGAGATGAAATGACTACATACCGTAACAGTATAGAAGAATCGAGCGTCTTGTTTTTGTGCATTGTCCCCATCTTTCTTCAACATGTAATGATAGAGTGTCTTCTCATCAAGCACATTGATACTGTTGGTATCAGGGAAGAAGCCGCATGTAACATTAGGAGGACCATCGTCAATATCTACGGCTTCCTCAATCAATACATCTGGGTTTAGTGGTGCAAGTCCATCTTCCCATTTAAGCTTCTGTTGTGCAACTTGGTTAAGAACCTGTGACTCGACAACACTATCATACACGGCAGATCGGGCGTAGTAGAAGTCTTCGACATTTGGCAACTCGGGCCTGTCGTACTCTTCACAATCAGAATCTGTCTCTGGATTGCAGTTTGGTACGATTACCACTCGGCATGCATCACTTCCAACATTACCAGCATAATCAGTTGCCGTGACAGTAATATCATAGTATCGAGTCTTCAAGTCTCCCATAGAAGCATCTGTCTTGCACAATCCATCCACTTTCTTTTCACAATCACAACTGCAGCAATAATAGTCATAATGAAGAAGGAGTTAAGTGAGTTGAGATTTGTGTAAACAAACATGATGTGCACTCTCTACTTACTGAGTTGGAGCATAGAGAAACTCTGCTTGATCTACAAAGCCAATCCTCTCCCTTTTAAATAGCTGAGCGACTGTATTCTGTTGGAGCTCATTACTCTTCACAACAACATCGACATGAACATCTGCATCACAATTTTCCTAAGTAGAGGGGGGGAGAGGCATTGAGATCTTGTTGTCAAACTCAAGTCAAATCAAACACACATCCCAACTCACCGCCACAGTATAGAAGAAACCGGCATCCTTTAATCGGGCATCATTCAATCTTCTTCCACTTCCTTCAGTCTTTAACATGTAATGATAGAGAGTCTTACCGTCAACCATGTTGGCACTGTAGGCATTAGGAACTAGGAAGCCACATTCAACAACAGGAGCTACTTCATCAAGCTGCATAGTAACTACTTTTGGCGTTCCACTGAGAGGATTTACAAATGGCACATCTTTCAATGGGGACCTTGAGCCGTAATCATAGCCAACACATTCAGAATAATTTTGAGATGGAGTGATGGTATATTCAGTGTTTTGGCATTCACCACTTGTTTTCATAATATCCACGAAAAGTTTGTTTGAAGGGGCACAATCATCTGATGGTAATAGAAGATAATTTCATGTTTGATTGGAGGTTAGTTTTTGCCAGTAGGTATACATTTGACGGACTGGTCTCTTCAACTTACCTGATACTGCAAATTCATATTCCAAAAAGTTCTCTGCATCCGTCGCGTTCTTGAACCATTTGTCCGTGTAGCAGAGTTTACTAGTATCATCTCGATCACATCTGAATATCTTGGCATCCCTAACAAGGATTTCAGGTTCTTTACGGTCTTCACAGTCATCAACCTTGCCACTTCCATCCGAATCCAAATCATCGCAGCCAGCTAACGAACAGAAGTTTGTTTAGTAAATATCATAATATGTCAAAATCTACACATTATGATCAGAAACTCACCTTGTCTTAGCGTTGCAATGTAGGGATAATTTGGTGAACCATCACAAAGTTTGGTAATATCCTCACAGGAAGTCTGGTTACAGCCTCTCTTGAATCCATCAGCAGAAGTTGTATTCACACAGTCTTCTAACTGCAATCGCCTGTTCTTATCTTCCAAAAGGGCTTCATTAGCCTCCTTTACGCCGTCGGATACCTCACCAAGCATAATTTTAAGCTGTTGTGTGGCTTGAAAGGTTGTAATGATATTTCCGTGATTTGTAATGACATTTTTATAGATGGAATATTGACGGCCTTTCATTTCATCGCTTTCTACCTGCGATGGTGAAGGAGTACAAACTTCACTATAAGCTCTATCTGATACATCCGACAAAGTTTCAGCTGCGAATAGTACAACATCAGAAATTGTTATTGCAGTAGTTATAGGTGCTTTGCAAACAGCTCTGGCAACATCAGTACCACCAATTATTGGTATGAGGTCACAAAATTCCAGTGCACTTGTAAGCTGTTTGTTTATAAAGTTCTTGATTCCTTCACCAACCTTCTTTAAAATAAAGTTACGAGATCGCCATTCTAATGAAGCTGCCTCATCACACGGATTCTCTGGGGGCAACAAGGGACAAAAGATTGACAAAGTGTGTGTAAGCTACATTAGCTCAAAATTAATATGAAACAAAAATAAGTAACAACCAAGTCTTACCTACAGTGTTCAACACCAATACTTCACTAACAGCAAGCTCTTCCAATGCACTACCAGCTCCGGCCGTTCCGGTGACAAGTCCATCCAAGTTTGAAAAGTCAGTAAGGCACTGGGCATAATTATCATTAGTTAGATTGTAGAATTCTTATGGACTTGAGTCAGTTATGTAACATGGACAATAATCAAGCTTACCTGTAACTCTCGCACTTCATTACAAATCCTATCATCATCTGGGTAGTTTTTGTCGTATTCAAAGTACTCTCGAAGCTCACCACATTTAGTGATATCATCAGTCTCGGTATCTTCTAGTACTGGGGAATCTTCAAGATACTGTAAAAAGACTGGTCTAGACCCGCTTTCTGCTACTTCCTTGATCTCATCCTTAATACATTTGTTTAAAGTGAAACAATCTCTGGGATTTGGACACCATTGTCCTTGAAAGATATCTGTTGCATAAAGTAGAAAAAGGCATAGGGATGATATGGCCGTGAGGGTTAGAAAGCTGTGACGTATCCTAAACACATATCACATCTCAAAACGTACCACAAGCGGCTTGATTGAATCCTGCCGTTACAGGCCCAAGTCTGTTGCAATCAGTATCATTCTTTTGGACCGCTACGTCCTGGCCGCTTCCGTCTAATACATATTTTTGACAAGAATACTTTGACACAAATAAAAATGAAACATTTAGAACACATAAATACCCAGTTAAAACAAGTACTTTTACTCAAGACAACATTACTTACAGTCTCCCCCCAAGCGTTAGATTCGTATGGAGCATCAAGACAACAAAAACCGGGGGTGCCATCAACAATGCTTTCACCAGCCGAATCTACTTCTAGGCCCTTGACATATGAACACACCTGACCAATGGTCGTCTTGTTACCATATAGCAGTGCAATTGAGTCGTCAAGTTGGGATCTAACAAGACCCTGGTTGGTTAAAGTTTCTAGTTGTTCCTCGTAATCCTTAATCAAAACTTTCAACCGGTCTATTTCGGCTTTACATGCTCCATCACAGGGGTTTTTCTCTTTCTCCTTTTCTAACAGTTCTTCTTCTTTTTCAATCTCCAATACAAGATCTACTCCCTTTGCATAGCTCTCCACAAGTAATGTATCAAGGTTAGTACTGAACATTGGAGTAGCGCCTGAGTCATCAATTCCATTACTTTTACCAACTGGTTGATAAAAGAATGCTTTGTCCAAGAATGCAGAATCAGATTTAATTTGTCCGTGCTCATCAAGTGCATTGCCATTAAGTCTCAAAGGCAATTGAAATTGATTACTATTATCAGGAGCATAAGCATTGGTTCCGACATTGTCACTGAAGATTTGTGCATTCAAGCTCTCGACAATATCATTCTTTACACATGGAATAATACATATGAGAGAGCATCATATATAATGATGACAAGGCACAGACTATTACAAATCTACTCACCGAGCAGCCCATGAATTCATCAAACACGTCAATGGTAAAATTTGCAGCAGTGCCTGCTGACAAAGCAGATTGGGGCAGTTTCCCGTTGATCAACTCTGTCTGTAGAAAAGTCTTTCGGTCGGATATAAGTAGACTTGCTGGAGAGAAACGGTAGTCCCAGTAGCACTTTGCTGTGGGGTCTACCGGAGCTTCTGTACAAGGTGTCTCGGAAAAAGCGTTAGATGTCGGTCTATTCGAAGTAAGGGTAAAAACTGGATCCAACAAACCAGCACAGGACAATTCACACTCCATCTTAATCTCATCCTTGTCCCTTGTTCCTGTAAGACTGTCACAAGTCAGGCTTTTGCCGGGTGCAATCTGGGTGATAAAATACGAGTAATACAGACACTTAACAGCTTTGTCAACTTTTGTCTCCACTTCACTCCTGAAGGAAGCTTGGGTAGCTCCGTCCTTTAATAAACCTTGGAACTCTATACTACTCACATTAGCTTGGCATGGATTTTCAGGAACATTAAAGGTGACAAGGGAATCATCGATTGTGCAACCCACATCGTTGACTTTTTTACACATGTCTGTAAGATCACGTTGGCAGCAGTCATCTTTGCAACAGCCTGAACCATCTGAACCACAGCATTCAGTCTCATCAGTGACATCCACAGGAATTTTACACCCGACTCTGTTTGGAAATTGCGCGTCGAGAAGCCCACTGCAGATTCCTGTTATTTCATCATCACAATCGGAACACGAGATAGTTCCAAATATACCTAAAGGTATGTCTGGAATATCCACCAATTTTTTAACAACTGTATTACTAGCACCCCGACACTGTCCTCCTGTAAATTTATTACCGGTGCCACCACATTGAGCCGAAGTACAAGTAGATGGGCAGCACAGGGCTTCGTCTGAACTCTTAGTGCCACCAATGCACTGGTTTGGTGATGTTATCAATAAAGTATCTTCTGCAACATCTTGGTTGAATGTTGCCAACACCTCATCCTCAAGGCACTCTTCGACAGGATCATCAATTAACGCAGTAAGACCAATTTGAAAGATGGACTCAAGAGTAACAAACTAAACAATAGTCAAGAAAGAGATGCAACATGATCAACAGCATGAATATCAGTATCACAAACTCACCTTGTTTGTACCCCAACCACGACATACGCCAGTAACACTTCCTCCTCCCCACTTTCCTTCCACACTCAAGTCCTCATCATAACGGTGAAATTGCCGAAGAAGATTATCACACGCACAACCAATATCTCTACCTTCTTGATTGAGAGTAGAAGTAGGACATGTGCGTTCATTAAGTTGTTGATCAAATTGCACCTTTTCCAAAGTCGAGTTGTCCCCATCAAACTGAATGTTCTCTTTGTCAGTATCATTGTACTGATCAAGAATGTCAATACTTAGTCTTTGAATTTCATCTCTCTAGAGAGATAGAATGAGTAGTAGAGGGAAATGAGTTGGTTTATTAAATAGCAACTATTGTTGCATCGCCCACAATCTTACCTTTGCACGCAACTCCACCTCGTCAAATGCCACAACATTATCATCCACCTTTCCTGTACCAAAATCAATATCGTCCGCAAAAAAGAATGCGAATGTATCATACAATCCATAGTTCTTGGCACATTCTGCGAGCCGGTAACACTGTTCTTTCTTCTGCTCAACCGATGGAAGCTCAATGCACAAACTCTCATCATCTTCCGTTTCCATCAATCGCCGCTGCATCTTTCCCTCTTGCCTGGAAACACGTGCTCCATGGTGACCTTGTTGATGTCCGTGTCCAAGATGGTCACCCAGTAGACCGTGAATAGGAAATCCTTGTCCTATATGACGACTCTTCGCACGGTAGTGGTGGTCCGCCTTGGTAATCCCTCGTTTGAAAGAGTATTTTGAGGACGACTCTTTATCGTTCGAACCTTGATTCCTCGATAGCAGTTTACGATGGTGAGAAGGAACCTTGCTTGCCTTCTCGAGGTTTGTTTCAGCAAAACCGTCAAGACCATCGTATTGAGAGACTAAGTCCTCAACTTCTTTCATGTGCTTTTCAGCCTTGGTTATTTGAGTTAATGCATTTTTAACAAGAGGCTGTAGATGACTCGGCAATGATTTACTCAGTTCAAGATCAACCATGCGATCCTTGACAAGAGACATTGTCTTTGAAGTAGCTTTCATTACTTCTTGTTTGCTTGAGGCATCATCAGAAACGATTTGTGCGAGTTCAGAATGCACGTCAGATAATTCGTTTTGGAGAGAAACGAGTTCACTATGATGGGGTTGGAGTTCACTGCCAAAGCCATAATCTTGGAGAGCAATGCCATCCAACCCTACGCTACTGATTGATTGATCAAAAACCGCTTGATCTTGTTGGACATCATCGTCATCACCAGAGCTATTGACACCTACTGAGTCGGTCTGTGGATACGTATGAAACGGAAGTCAAATACAAGTTCAGTTAACGTGTGGTATGGATAGCAAGACACAAAGTCAACAACCTCAACCTACCTCAATACTAATTCCCTCAACAACCCCGTCATCAAGCACCTCATTCACGCCCTCGACCACTTTACTATCGTTGTTATGGCTAAACCAAACAGCTTCTCCGCTACCTAAAATACAAAGTACACCTGTCATCACCATAAGTACAAGACTAAGATATCCTGTCAACTGAGGTGGTACTGCCTTTTGTTTGGCCTTGTTACGATTACGACCACGGCCCTTGCCGCGACCTTTACGACGACTCTTCTTGCCTCCGCTATGATTTGACTTGGGATAGAGCAGGCTTGACTTGAAGAGAACGATCCTCAAAGTCTTGCAAACACGATCATAGAGAGCTCTAGCATACACGGAGCTCAAAGGCAAGTCAATCATAGACCTCAACCTTGAACAGAGGAAGAACGATGATGTTGCCGTGATCATCACGAAGATCAAGACGACAAATGCAACGAGGAAGTTGGGACGGTTGGAGTTTGACTTGCCCTTTGTCTCTTCTAGAGTATTGGTACTAGTATCACTCGACACCTAAGGTATCAGACAAGGAGTAAAAGGGTGAGCGAAACAGTTGACTAAGAAGGATAAGGAGAAATGTACAAGAGTACTTACATCCACGATAGTATCATGTACGCTCGAATCAACTTGACCATCGTCGTTAGCTTTGAGTTTCAAGCTGAGATTCTTCGACTCTGGCAGCACATCCATGTTCACTTCTGGCTTGGATACATTGGCTGATTCGTCTTCATCCGCCATGGAATGAATTGATACTCCAGGATCTTCATCTTGGACAATCACGGCTCTACTTGAGGGGCTTGCTAAGCTTGAGTTTGAAACCTGACTCTCAGCTCCATCATCAACAAGGTCACCTTTGTTCGTACTTGTGGCCAAGTCGTCGTTGTTGAAGAAAATGCTTGGTTGAATCAACTGTGTAAAGAGAGGGACATTGAGCAACAAACCATTAGTATCAACACAATGGTAATAAGCATGGCACAAATCTTCACTATGGTAGAAATAACTCTCTTACCAATGGACCACTAATACCTCCCATACGAGCACTGTCGAGAATCTTCTGTATCCGACTCATCTTGGGAGACTCTGGACGTTTCAACCCGTCGTTTTCCTCTTCACCACCATCAACGATATCATCTTCCACTGCCTCTGAGTTCTTCTGTAACGTATGATAAGAATAGACGGGTGAGAGACAAGAGGAGGTATTATCAAAGAACTCATGAGTGTGACCATACCTCTGACGATTCCACTCCGTCACGGCGGCTGACGGCAAGACCCTGAACTGAATCTTGCCATGACACAACCGCAAACACACCACTGTTCTCTCCACTTGACTCATGAATGTCCTGTAAAGTAAGAGAGAGATAAGGAGAAGTGATAAGACTTGTAAAAGTTGGTTATGAAGAGAGTATCAAAGGAAGACAACCCTTACCACCACATCCTCACGTCGTCCAGCCAAACTAGATACATCCTCCACACCACTGCCACTACTATCCCCTTCCCATCCCACGTTACCCCCAACCAAACCTACTTCCAAGGTATTAGGCTTCTGTAGTTTGAATAGGGTAGATGATTTGACGAGAATTAAAAGGTGAGTCGAGATGATAGGAGAGCAAAACAATGTCCACTCATCATAGACTCACAGCAATAACTCCACTTCCAACATCATTTGCTACTTCCAACACATCTCCCCAACGACCTTCGCCGCTATTGGCATCCCCACTGATACCTCCTCCCTCAACGGCTACATCTACCATCTGTTCATGAGTGTGATGTAGTGGAATAGGATGTGTTAGAGATGATATTGAAGAACGTACGAAGTATGAAAAGAGTTACGTGATGAGTACGGAAGATGACTTACCGCTGATCCACCCTGCCTGACGTTCACACACGAGAACAAGTCTAAACATTAAACAACTCTACTCGGATCGGGGTAATGCAGATAGACTTGTAGCCTTGACGTGCATATCATATGATCGTATCCAATAGGATACCGAACAAGATAGATTGGACATATCTTATCGTCTTCGTGGGGTGTGGAATAGAAGTCTTGAGGAGTCTCTTCATCTTTTCTTGTATTCAACTATACTATACCTCTGATTCACATACTATCTATAAAAGAACTCACCATCTTAATAGATGGATACTAATACTACCGCCACTATGAGGCTGTATCATCATAATCATAGAAAGAGATGATCATGATGTGATATGATACAACAATTAACGAGCGAGAATAGAGTGTATAGGATGAGATGGATGAGTAGGCAGTTGTAGAATATCATCATTTGCAATATAATAAAATATCACTTCACTTACCGACGATGCAGATGCCATGACATTGCCGAATGCGGCTGCCATAGATAATGAAGAATACTTCATATGGATTGTTTGTTGCAATTAGATTGCTTGCTTTTGTTGATGTTAGATAACTTGAGACTCTTGTTATATTCCTTGATATAAAAAAAGTGATTCTATTTGTTATTGATATCAAACTGCCTTTTGGTCGAGATGAGCTTGGTGATTCTCGAACAAAAGTATCTTGGCTCAAACTCAAAGTGATTAGCTTGCACATGGCCGGAAGAAATAATTTGGAGCTTTGGGCTTGGGGTCATAATACATGATGGTGATAATGATAACAGCCTTTAACAGCCCGATAATAACAGCTATATTGATTTCCGTGGCAGTGGTTGAATACTGCACAGGTAGTAAATTAGTCGTATCTGGGGTCATGGAGGCATGCATTAGGTACTCAGCCCAATCGAGGTCATCGAAACTTCAAGTACCCCTAACACATGATGGTGATAATGATAACAGCCTTTAACAGCCCGATAATAACAGCTATATTGATTTCCGTGGCAGTGGTTGAATACTGCACAGGTAGTAAATTAGTCGTATCTGGGGTCATGGCATTAAGATTGTTTCCGTGGCAGTGAAACGGGGTCATTGAAACTTCAAGTACCCCTAACTTACAACTAACCATGGTGAATAGACTAATAACCCCAAAAAGACGGTTTGTTCAATATGGTATCCCCCCTGCCTACTGTGGAGGCCTTTGCTTGCTTAAGATAAGTAATCCTTGCTCAATAATGACCTCTATCGTCCTTCCTGGAAGTAACGCAACGCAACAATAATGAGCAGATATATATCTGGCTCAATATGATGATATATGGATAGACGTGTACTGCTGCAAGTCCAGTTCCTATAACACTATATAACAGTGAACTTGTTCTCAATCTCTTTACGACCACGAAGTTTCTTGGCAGGCTTTGGATCACAGTCTACTACCTTTACTTCATATTGAATTGCCACTGAAGAAGAAGAGGCTAATGAAGAAAGAGTTGCCGAGGCGTCATTCTTTGTTGGAAGTAAGCATACTTTAATACCACTTTGATCATCAGATTGGCACTTTCTCAATACTTCTTGATGAGCACATTCAATTGAAACTACTCGAAATGTAATGAAGAAACTAACATCACATAAAACTAATGATAATAACCAATTCTGAAGTAGATAAATACATCCCTCCTTTGATAAATGATTGATATGATCCATACTCTTGATGTGAGCAGCGTCTACAGTTGGTTCATCTAATGTGATGTTGCCGTTGTAGTTGTCATTTACTGCTGCTATTTCCTTCTTCTGTAGATGGTGGTCACGCATGTACTTGTCAAACTTTTCAATTTCATCTAGTAGATTTCGAAGCGACTTGCAATGTTGTGGAAAGGTAAATGGAGATGATTCACTAATACTACGATAGCCATTGTTCTGCTTCTGCTTGTCCACTGCATCTGCTACAAAATCATCACTTGAAACTAACAACGCCTCATCAAGCATCGCCTCAGCTTCCACATTCGATCCATTACATAACTGTACTAACCGTTCATATATCATGACAGCTCCATCGCCATCGATAACATCTAGTTGTTGTATTGATAATATGTTGGATAAGAGTTTGTGTTCATGATGAAGAATTGTAGATACTATTCGAGTGATTGCATCAAGGAGGGTGGTAGTGTCGGTGGTGGCCGGCTTTGAATCATCATTGCTGCCACCAAGCATATCATTCAGCATCATCTGACATTCATCAAACCCTACCTCAACACAACCAAGTCCAAATATCTGCTTACCGTCATACCAAATACGTATATTATTTTGCATATTATTCATTAAATCTGACAGAGCGTTATGTATTTGAGTAATATTGTTGGAGAAGAGATTTAGTGGAGAGTATTGACTTGGTGTAAATCCGTCACTATTATCTTCAGAAGTTGACGATATCTGCTGTTGTTGTTGCCATCCTTTGTGAATGACACCCAACCTCATCAACTCTTGTTGTAATGTATATCGTGGATGTTGATACTTACAACGATGATTTGATAATACCAATGGTGATGTTGTTATATATCCTGCCTTTGGTTTAATCTCTACACTAAACGTTTTCGATGATGTTGATTTAGTTTGAAGTTGACGGGCGACAGAGGGCGACAGCGGTGAAAGATAGGATGTATAATCACGTAACAATAAAGCTGCAATAAGCTTTTCAGTACTATCCGATATACAGCCACTGCCATTACAATTCTTCTTCTTCTGCCAAGATGATAATCTTGCATTAGGTATCAAACCACTAGAAATTGTCTGTTGATATAATTGTGAACAAAATGATATTGGTAAATGAACTGTATGTCCTATATCAATGTATTGATGTCCTATTAATGGTTGAATTATATTCTTTTGAAATGTTTGTGATGACGATTTGCAATCGTTGGGTACTTGATATGGAGTTGACGTAGACTCAGCTTGATTGATATTAAATGCTGACAGTAAATCACTCTTTGCAATTCGTAGAACATGGCCATGGAACTCATTATTGGACGAAGTAGTAGTAGTAGAAGACGGAGAGTATTGGAATATAGCATGCTTACCACCCTCGGCAGTGTACAACCAATCACTTACATTCCATGATGTCATCTCTAACAACTACTAACTTTTGATCTCCTCATTGGTCAAAATAAATTATCGTTATCTATCAATGGGATACGCCGCCCACCGACGCCGCCACCGCTGATACTACTACACATAATTTTGCTATTAATACCACCATACACCATAAATCCAACCTCTCTTTTGCAGTAGCAACATACCTAAAGCCACAGCGCTACATAATATTATCACCAGCAATGCCTGATCAAAAAATGAGTTGGCGATCAAACGGGGTAATTATTTATGATACAAACGCCATGCGTAACATATGGATAGTCACGGGTCTTTCGAATACTGGATCAAGGATGCATTAGATAAGAAGAGATGGGCATGGATGATTGAGTCAAAACTAGTACATCCCGACAGGGATATACCAGAACCGTCTCAAGATGAAGAACCTACCTCTCGCCCTAGAAGAGCACCACGCTCACCTCCTAGAGCAAGACCTAGTACCCCTCCTCGAGCTAGAAGAGATAGACAACAGCCTCCATCACCACACCAACCTCCATCCCCTCGAGCAGGACAGCAAACTTACAACGAAGGTGGAGTAGGTCGTAATATGAGAGATTCTCTCGCTATTCTAGGCCTTACCATGTCTGCTACTGAGAGAGATATTAGAAGGAAATACATGCAAATGGCACGAACCTGTCATCCAGACAAAAACGACCCCGCAGTTACTGGTCGTAATAATGAAGAAGCAACTCACTTCTTCCAACTACTTGGCTCGGCATACCGCTTCCTACCAGGAGAGGTATGAGCCAAAGTTATATTGAAGTACAAATACATAAATTTTATAAGAGTTATACCTATCTTTTTTGGGGCAAGTTGTGGATACTGCGGTCGTTAGGCACGGACGGTAACTACTACCTACACAAACTTGGAAAAGATTTGACAGTCTCAATGACCTCTACTATTTGGGCAACCTATAGATAGAAGCAAAAGCACGGAGTTGCGGCTATGATAAACTAAACTAAACTAAACTAAACTAATTGATTGACTTTGTATGCAAATACTACACACGCCACGCCACTAAAGGATGGTAGAGGAGGAAATGAATTGCAACAAAGAAGATAGTAGTCTTCGTACCGTGGCCGCTAGATCAAAAGATAGGGCTTTTGAAGGTGAAAAAATGAGCCTCTCCAAAGTTGGTGCACCGACAACTTTCTTGGAAGATGATGCACCAACTTTATCAACTACTAATACTACTGCTACTGTAACCGCTAATACTACTACCGCCGTGGTATTGGGACGTTCTAAAGTTAACAATAACACTCTAGCAGATGGTATACCAACTTTATCAGCGGCCACATCAGATACAACAGAGAGCAACACCACAGCCACAAATAATAATGACCTCCAATCATCCTCTTCTACTGATATGCTACCTGACGAAGTGAAGAATGTACTATCTCTCTCCTTTCCACGGTGCTCTGTATGTGACACAGATTGGTATAATTATAAGGAAGGCGAGGAGGAAGATACAAAGATGCCTGCTAAAACCACAGAAAGTAGAAAACGAAAGCGTAATACTTCCACTACCACACGGCAGCGTCCTTCACACTATACATTATACCCCATGCCTAAATGTCAATGTTCAACACGTCTAGCAGTGCCCCATAATATTAACCTGCAATTGCCACCAGCATCAAGAATGCATGAGGATACCAACAACAACACCAATAAAGAATCACCAACAAACATATTATCAAAAATAGCAACCCACACCTTCTCAAACTTGGCAATGTGTAAATGTTGTTTACAAAAGTCATTACAAACATCAAATGAAGTTATTACACATGATTATCGTCAATCACATATTAAGGATGGACAACCGGATGTGAAGTTTACTGTGGATACCAAGTGTACTATTTGTAAACAAAAATTTTTACCTCGACAATTAATGAGATTTCTTTCTGAACAGGAGCGTGGTGAAAAGAAGAGTAGTGTGACGACAAAGAAGAAGAAGGGTAAATCAGATATTAATTGGTATGATGCAGTAGAAGCTACTATAAAATTGGTTGGTTGGGGTAAGAAGCATCAACGAAGAGAAAGGAAAAAGAGTAGGAAGAAACGAGCAAAGATGGCTAGTAATTTAAACGATAATGATGACGAAAAGAGAGATGCCTGGTGGACAAATCATGGATTTACCGGCGGTGGTGGAAACTATTCATCAGATGATTGTTACTCGTATTCTAGTGATGATAATGATTCCGATGATGACGATATCAACTACTCACATAAAAGGTCAAGTAATGTGCACCGAATATCAACAAAGAAAGGCGAGTTATTAAATGAATTGCTTTCCAAAGACCCAAAGTTGAAACAAGAACTAGATGATGCACCATATGCCAAAAAGTTACAAGATGAAGAAGAGAAACGACGCTTAGCAGTTGAAGCTCAAGAGGAGAAGGATCGTGTATTTGCTAAGAAAATGCAGCAAGAAATGCAGCAGGAAATAGATGAACAAGAAAAGAAACGGAAGAAGACAGAGAAGAAGGAATCTGCAAAGACTAGAGGAGATCGTAGAAAGAGTAGTCCAATTGACAATCCAATTTTCAATGCATGGTCAGCATCTGCCAAGAAGAAGAAGGCGATGAAGAAGTCTCCTCTTAAGCAACAACAGCTGGATGAATGTTTGTTACCGCAAACTAGTGGTGCCAAGAAGCAGCAAAGTATGAATGACAGTGGTAGATCAAAAGAGGATCAGCATGAACAGACAGTGCCGTCATCTTCTGCGGCTGCAAGCAATTCTACTAATCAAACAGAAGACAGTGTCCGAACCATTGTTGCAATGGGCTTTAATGAAGAGGCGGCACGACAATGTTTGAATGATGCTGATGGGAACGTTCAGCGTGCGATAACTATGTTACTATCAGGTGCATCGGGTAGTAACAAGTGATATTGATAGTTTGCGAACCAACCTTGTTCCTTGGCGGATACCTATATATTAAGGCTAAAGTCATGCCATGAGATGGAATTGGATCAAATAATGATCACATCTACATCAGAGACAAAGCAGCGTATCTTTACAGCAGAAATCTATCTTATTCTAGACATCTTCTTTCCAGGACAAGGGGGATTGAAACAGAGCAGCTTCCTTGTGACAATTGTACTCCAGGGTACGGATAGCTGCAATGCATATGCTGCAACATCAATAATATATCTAGGCAATAGCGGCAACATTCTCATCCTCATCAATATCAAAACCAACCCAACGACAATATGACCTAACGCGATGACGTTGCTTTTTGCGTTTGGACGGCTTGCAATAATCCTTCCATAATTTGTCACATTCCTTCTCCTCCTTCCTTGTCTGCCTAACCTCTGGATCACACATGTCTTCTACAGATCGAATCTGCCTAAATGAACGGCTGTAGTATTATGTATTTAGATTGAAGTGTGGTATGTTGTCCTTTGCAAATTCCATCATATGTATACATTACATAGACATATGTCATATATCTGCACTTACCTTGAAGAAGAAGACGACTTGCTTGATCGACTAGATCCACTAGATGATTTGCTTGATCGATTAGATCCACTAGACGACTTCGATGAACGAGGACTACTGCCGCCACTTGACTTTCCAATTCGTACAAACTCATCCATCACTTCCTCTTCACGGAAGTAATCCAATGAGGATTTAGTACTCTTTGAGGAGCGGGAACTGCTGCCACTGCGAGATTTACTACTCTTCGAAGAGCGAGAACTGCTACTGCGAGATTTAGAGCTCTTGGACGATGCTACATCTAACAATTGCTCATAGAAGTTGGCTGCGGTTGGTGATTCTCCTTTACCAGACTTTGAGTCGCTGCCTGCACGTGTATCAGTAGAGTCTGTAGGAGCTGCTTTACTTCCCTTCGTCTCGACTTCAAATTGTGGGAAGGCGGCAACTCCGGTATTGTGGGAGGTTAATGCTGCTAATGTCAAGATAATAGAGGAGATCTTCATGGTGATAATATATTGCAATGAGAGGAGGGCGGGATGGAGTGGTGATAGTGGTAGAGTTATATTATGAGAGGTCGATCGAGTGAGATTGTCATCGATCTTGCATTGCTCTTTATGTCAGTGGCAGCATCTTCTTAACACAGGATGTAATGTGTCCAGCAATTTCTTGTTGATTGCCTTTTCACTGCAGAGGTTGATCGATATACCCGAATAAAAAGGAAAGAATGTTCAGAAAAAGTCTCATATACATCTCAATGTCTTTTTAACTTCAATGTGTCATTTACCTATTACCTTTAGGTTAGACTCTATTACTATGAGTAGATTGTGATAAATGAACTAATCACTAATAGCATGGGCAAATAGTTGTCAATATCTTTGTGCACACTCCGCACTTATCACTCACACAAACAACCAAAGAACGATTACATGCTGACTAGATATGAATATAAACTTCTAGTTAATGCCCGAGGAACGCAGTCTGTGTCAACTTATTTTCTTACATCCTATGTGCCCTGGATAGTAGGGCCACTCTTTCCGCTCTTTCTACATTGATATACTTCTCTATTCTTCATCCTCGTCAATGCCATCCAAGATATGACCCTCAATCAATGCCTCACAGCCGGCATAAACTGCACAATCCTTACTTAAATCATCTTGACAGCCATACTCATCATCATTCTCAAAGCAGCACATACTACCATGACATAAAGTTTGACATTCCGATTTGTCTTTATTAAGATTTGTTTCCCCACATGCTGATATGACTCGTTCGGCTATCTCCAGCTCTTCCTGGGCACCGGTCAGATAGGAACTTTGAACATTATCATTAGGATCGCCACTACCAATAATAGCATAGCCAATAGCCACGGCCGAACCTAAAATAATACCAACTAACGATACAATAACAACTACTTGACGATACCTTGTTCGACAGTTACTATTCGTTTTTTGTCCCCTTTCTAATGATTCTATAATGCTATTGCGATTGTTATTTTTTGTAACATCCTCATCACTGTCGGATCCATCATTGACCAAGTCGGCCAAGTTTTCAGTTATTCGATTCATATTACTTGGATCATATCGTGAAACGTGACCTTCGCTTACTCCGCTGCCTGTGAGTGTTTGGTGTGAGGGTGTGTGGTCATTAATGAGATTTGCAAAAAAGAAGAGGGAAATCAATGTATGAAAGAAATGGCGTAACTATCCCCCTCTGATTGCAAATGCAATAATTAATATACATCGAATGCCCTAAATCGATACCATTCAAGGTATTAACCACGAGATAAGAAACTCCGAGGACTAAGCCCCACATATCAATCAATCAATCACATAGAAACACATAAGTATAATATACGTACCGACACTTTCAGCATCCCATCCCCAATCGAACACGCTGCTCTTCAATACATTCTTAACTGATGATTCTTTTTTCATTGTACTGTATTGCATTCACTGCTAAATATACGTATGCCTACTAAGCCTGTATGCTGCAATGCAAATACAAAAAAAAATACTCCGAAAGATAGAACTCAGAGGAGTTGTTACTTAGTTGTTGTTGCGAGTTACGTCCGCCGCCGACAGATCAAAGAAGAACGCGCCACTACTCTATATCCTACTGCAATCTCTTTCTTATTCAACCACTTCTACCAGGTCAGGAGGTTAGACAAGCACAAAGTCTGAAAGTACTTATTAGATAGCAATTTCTATTGAGAGTTTTAGGATACCGGGGGCTGGCTAACAAAAATGACCTTGTTTCAAGTCACAGTCACAACCAATTCACTCATCGAATATTTCATGCCGATGATAACAAGGGTGGCAAGATAGGCTAATGTATTTGCACAACATACGACATTGCATAGCTCTATTAGGCCAAACAATCGTGAGTGGTGTGGGCGGATCAACTCCACAACTTAAGCTGCCGTTCGTTCAGTCACCATCATTTACATCTAAATTTCACGATCTGAATTGCAATTGCATAATGGCATTACATTTTAACACTGCATAGCTCTTTTGACCATTACCAACTAGATGTGTGTCACCGACACCATTCAGCTGCCATACATCAACTCCATCTTGTGAGCATATCATAACCTCACAATTATTGCAAAGTCAAAGATAATAATCAAGCCGTCATGAAAAGAACCATGGACAATATGCTATCGTCAAACAACACGACACCATCACATACCTTGCATGATGACGAAGAACAATACTACTACGGTTGTTCCAATGCCACCCATCACCCTATCTCTCAAGCATCAGTTGGCAATAGTCTCATAGTAGACTGGCCACAATGCATTGTCGATTCCGCCGCCGACGAGGCAGCAACACGACGATATCCAAGTAAGAAGCATAGAAGAGTCACCAACAAGATGACCAAGACGAAGAAGAGTGTTAGATTCTCAGACATGTCAAGTATGCAAGTGTATACACCCGATACTCCACACTCCTACTACTACACAGCTAAAGATCGTAAGAGATTTAGTAAAGATGCACTACTTGATGCTGTTTGTATTAAGACACATCTCCTCATGCTATCAAGATCATCACCACCGCCAAGAGAAGAAGATGATGAAGAGATGTTCATGACGATGATGGACATTTTTGAACCAGAAGATATTATAGGTATAGAACAGTTTGTATTCTGTAAAGATTGGAAGAAGCATTCTTCTGCAAAGATACGTCAAGATCATGCAAGGGCGGTCTTGTGTGCTCAAGCATTAATAAGAGTAGACGAAGGAGAAGACTCAAGACTATCCGTCTCTTCTGAAGATAGAGCAAAGAAGCTATGTGACTTTGCATCATATCATTCTAGTAAATCAATTGAGGAAGCTAGAGGCCGTGCTATGCTTTAATGACTGTATTCTATTAGATTTATCGAGGAGCTAGAAGCCGTGCTAAGGTATGTATGTATGTAGAGTAGATGTAGCCAGAAGCCGTGCTATTAATGACTATAAATAGAAGAGTATATGTTAAAATGGAAATGCAAACTTGTCGTAATCTTATGCACTTGCTGAAACCTGTGGTATATGTTTGTGTAGTGAAGTGTGAAGTATCTTTGAGTATCCCACTCCTATGGAGCATCTTCAGTTGTAATCCGATCTTGATTATCCTGTGATATGACATAAGATAGCTGAAATAGACTATCAAACATTGAATCTATTATAATTGCAGAACAAAATGCTAGTCTACACATGGGCAAGTCTACACTTCTTAAACAGCTAATCTTCAGGGCACTCATTTGCATCATTCTCATTCTTCATCGGCCGAAGTACCACCCAATGGAATGCCCGTCACCAATGCCTCACAGCCAGCATATACAGCACAATCCTTACTCACATCATCTTGGCAGCCATACTCATCAGTCTCAAAGCAACACATACTACCATGACAAAGATGTTGACAAACCGACATATCGTCATTGAGTTTATCCTCATCACATGCTGTTATGACTCGTTCTGCCATTTCAAGTAGCTGCTGTTGCTGCTGTTGTGTGGATGATGATTCTTCATCAACATTGTCTGTTGTTGAGACTAAATACGAACCTTGTATTGTCTGAGGATCGTCAATCCTATCGACAGCATAAAGGATCGCCAAACTAGCCCCACAAATGACTGACACTATTGCAATAATGACCATTACTTGTCGATATTTTGACAGCCCTAATATCCCCCCAGCATAATCAGCATCATCATGTCCACCACCTCTTCGCCGTCGTCCTTTACGAACAACTCGTCCATTCTCAACATCTTGTGCAATCTCCATACTCGAATTAAAACCATTATCTATTATTGAATCCTCATCGTCACTATTGCTATCATCTAATACCAAATCAGTTATATCTGCAATACGGTTCATAGCCGTTGGGTCATAACGAGATATTCGAGGTGATGTACCATGATTTTTACCTGTATGATGATATAAAGTTGTTGAGATTGAATGAGATTCTATTCACGGATTGATAGGAAAGGAGATACATATAACATATTGCAAATATACTCACCCTCTTTTGTTACAGTCTCTCCTTTAGTATTTGATAATGTCGAAACACCATCCTT
>Ga0214477_100664_pt1 | contig 22534 bp, 20 predicted proteins | sample M1_20Mar14CPVII9_FD_165058 | JGI IMG/M metagenome (GOLD analysis project Ga0214477, IMG submission 165058) | Marine eukaryotic communities from Monterey Bay, California, United States - M1_20Mar14CPVII9sort6BwellC16 | ecosystem: Environmental > Aquatic > Marine > Unclassified | place: USA...
AGAGCAAGAAGTAGACCATAAGTCGAAAGACCCCTGTCTCTGGGTAATGACACGTCTTTCCAACATTGCAAAACCAAAAGGAGATCGTCGACGTGGATCTGTCTTTAAGTGTTTTGCTGCCCTATGCACATCATGTAATCCAGAGCATTTTAGTGCCTTTTTGGAACTAATGATAGATCCTATTGATAGAGCTATTAGGGAGGCAACTAACAAACTTGGGCCTGATGATGTCCCTGAGAATGACCCGCAGATTGCCTTGTCCAAAGATGCGCTACAAATTCTTGAAGATACCTGCGGTACTGAGCCATTTGTGAAAGCATATACCGAGGTTAACCGCAAGGCACGTGAAAAGAGAGATACACGCAAGCAACAACTAGCTTCAGAAGCGGTCCATAATCCAGAAGCTGCTGCGCAGAGGAAGATTGCAAAACAGCTGAGAGAAAAGGAGAGAAAGAAAAGAAGAGTAGATGAAAGGCGTGGAGCAAGAGGAGCAGTCAAGAAATACCGTTATTAGTGTAGTAGTATGGTAGGCATTAAAAATAGGTGTTACACTTATATTGACATTTAGAGTAAATACCAAGTAGAGAACGAGCTCTCGAGCCCTCACTCATAGATAATGGATAGATTTCGGAGCTAGCTTCCAAGCTTGGTCTGATAGAATATAATACCCTGATGGTCCAGGATATATTCTCATACACCTTTTCCTTGTGTCATCCACGCCGGCTTGTTAATATCAGCACCTCTGCCCCTACCTCTTCCCCTTCCTTCATTGTTAGCAAACTCCCCTTTAGAATGTGATTGAGCCGAGTTCGAGTGTGCAGGAGGAGGAACATATTGTTGCTGTTGAATGTTATTTTGTACCTGCTGAGGTTGCCCTGTCGGTGGGGCGGAAGATATGACAACTGTTCCCGATGCCATCCAAGCAGGCTTATTGATATCGGCACCACGTCCTCTACCTCTGCCTCTTCCTGCGGAATGTGAATTTGCGGGAGGAACGTACTGTTGTTTTTGTTGTTGTTGAATGTTGTTTTGTACCTGCTGGGTGTGTTGGGTCCGAACAACTGGTGTAATAGAAGATGTGGCAGCTGTTCCCGATGTCATCCACGCAGGTTTGTTTATATCTGATCCTCGTCCTCGTCCTCTACCTGCAGGTGCAGCAGATGTTGGAGCAGTATAATTGTTAGTGGAGGCATAAGAAGGTGTTGGATTTGAGTTTGCTGGTAATTTTGCTGGTACACTCGCCAAGCCATCAGAATTCATCCACGCAGGCTTGTTGACAGCTCCCCTTCCTCGCCCTCTACCTGCAGGAGGAGCAGAAGATGTAGCACTTTCTGGACCCCTAAATCGTTTCTGCGGTCGAATCTCTCCTCTCTCATAATCATTATCTTGACTCTGACGTTTTGAAGCATACCCAGCGCCACCAGAACTGCTATATCCTCCTCTTGAGCCCTCATCTCGACTACTTCGTGATGGTTGGCGTTCATTCGATCGATAATCGTCGCGATATCCACCTCTTGAACTACTAGGAGCATCATCATAACGACTATCTCTTCCTCCGGAATTACTACGAGAATATGAGTCACTATATCTTCCATCCTGTTGTCCGCGATCTGACTGTCTATCATCGTAACGGCTTGATTGTCTGTCATCATAACGACCTGATGAAGTACTAGAAGAATTATACTGATTTCCTCTTGAAGAGTCCCTAGACTCATATTCTCGACTGCGGCTTTGGCTACCACCATCGTCTCGAGAAGGTGGTGGTTGAAATTGATTTGAGGAATTACTACTAGGTCGCTGATTTCGAGGTGGCTCATCATCAATTGGTATGTTTGATGAGAGTGTCCCTCGTCTGGAAGGTGCTCCCGTTGTTTTATATAGCTTGGGTCCCGATCCGTATAAAGGTTGTTCTTGTTGAGGCGGTTGTGCTTGAGGCTGTACACTTGATGAAGTGGCTGCTTGTTGTTGTGGTGAAGGTGCAGCAGTGGAAGCAGTTCTAACATGACCATTGTCGCGAGTGGGTCTCGTAGGTGGAGGCTTTCTATTCTCTGGTGGAGCCTTTCTTTGACTGTGTTCTGGAGGAGCAGTAGTCTTCTGAACAACTAATGACTCTCTACCGACACCAGCATCAGTTGGAGTTGGAACTGTCGGAGCAGCACTCACCCTGCTGTTTTGTTTTCTCAACTGCTTTGCTTTCTCAGCTCTTAACTCTTTAATCCTTTCAGCTCTTCTTGCAGCATCACTCTCCTTTTTCTTTGCTGCGCTGTCTTGGGCTGATGGTGCTTGTGGAGGCGGCACTGCAGTATTATTGTCTGGCGGTGGTTGTTCATTGTTTGTTGTTTCAGCTGATTTAGATGTCTTCTTTATACTTTCAACATGTGCTGCAACTTTAGATAACTCTTGTCCAAATGATGGCGAAATCTTATCTCCCAAATGATCAATCACCTAGAGATTATAGAAATACACTTTGTTAGTAAATTATGGGAAAGCTAAATATAACCACATATTATACACTCCTCTTTCTTACCTTTTGTGTAGTTTCTACACCCTTTTCCCAGTCGATCCCAAAGCTATCCTTCAACCTTGATAGTGTCTTCACACCTGGCTTTACAATCTCCAAGTCTTCAGTAATAAAAGAGAAGAGTGATTTCATAATCAAAATGGCAGTATAATGCTCAAGTGATTCTCCCTTATTCTCGGCAGATAAATCTAATAAACGCTGTAGTGAATAATTCCACCATGGACCAAAGATGACACCACCACCCTTACTCTTGAACATTCTATTCTTGGCGGCCTTTTCAGATTGTCGTAATGCATTAATCTCAAGAAGGATATCTTCCTCGGTTGGTTCACCACTACCTGTCCCTCCATCATGAACCTGATATATAGGACGGTCAAAGTAATTCTTCTCTTGACCCTTTTCAATACAATACATCTTGTAGAGTGGTGTATTAAGCGTCACGCCTTCCTTTTGTTGAAGTGGTGGTACCCCAATCTTTTCAATAGATTGTTGGAGAAGATCTTTTGAATATTTGCCATCTTTGGTTACTTTAATATCACATTTGTCTATTGCAGTTCTCTCCTCGACTGTAAAAAAGTTAGTTTCTACACCACCACCATTATCATCACTATCGGAATCTGAATCTTCAAGGAAATGGCGTTTTGACATGATATGAAGATAGAGTTGTTTTGTTTGATTATACTAAGTGTATTTCACAGGGTATAAGTAATAAAAAAATTTCTTGAAGTTGCAATGCGTCGTCAATAAATTATGACCGCTGCTGCTGTTATCGTCAATCGAAAGAGAAGCGTTGGTAGCTTATTATTGAGCAATTGACAATATACGAAGGCAAATCCGTCAATTGTAAATTGTAGATCATTTATAATATATGTCCACTGCAAACTTTGAGAGTAAATAATTTGTGGTGATGATGAAGATGATCGAAGGTGAATTGTTAGAGGTATCCTACATAACACTACACTCTCATAAAAAAAAATACACTACTCAAGCAATAGCAAGTCCAATTATTCTCCATCCCGCCGATACATGGCTACATAAACATCAACTCTTCACGGTTTATATATTGCCAGTTCATATTGATATTAGTTAAGAGATGAAGAGGAGAACTATAATAATATTATGTACTCTACTACTCATATACACCTCATGCACTGTTTGTATCGGGAGAAGAGATAAACTTATACTTATACAGCAACGATATAAGCACAGCATCAACAGAAGTTGTTTTATATCAAATCGTCATGAGCCATATTCAGCGCATGTACTATATTATGATGAAAACAGAGTAGTAACGGATGGGATAATCAATAACAATAATGATGATATTATTGAGAAAGAGCCAGAGTTCTTTGTAAGAGAGGCTCTATTTGTCCATCTTAGTCCAGCAGCCAAGATTCTAACTGAGGAATTTTATGCATATAGAACCAACTTTATCACATTTCAAATAGAACGTCTAAAGACTGTCTTATCATTAGAGTCTACCTTTCCCAATCAAGATCCCAGCTCATTGAATTACAACAAACGGATAAGACGACCATTGCAACAAATGTTGGTTGCTTGTGAAGCAGACGGAGGCAAGGTGATTGGTTTTGCGGAAGTAGACGCAAGACCTTTGGGTAAGAATGATGATGGAACAACGAGAATATCCGAAGATGGAACATCATCAGACAATGCACTTAGATCATACATGTACAATCTTGCAGTGGACAAAAACTGGAAGAGAAAGGGCGTTGCTTCCCAACTTGTCAGAGCAGCAGAAAACTATGTAATCGATATGCATGAAGAGTGTGTAGAGAATAGACTCTACCTCAGAGTTAGAAAAAGTAATGAAGCAGCGATTGGGTTATATAAGAGCTTGGGATATCGTGAAATGGACCCTCTATCAATTGATTTAACAGTTCAAGATATAAATAGTGGTTCACTTGAAGAAGGTGAATTGATTCTGTTTTCAAAAGATTTGCCAGTGGATGAATTCTGTGATATATAAAATCTATTAGGATAGAATTTATTTCCTTGCGCAACACAAATACATGCAATTAATGTTATCATTTCAAAACTACATCTCTACTTCTCTCTTCTTGCGTTGATGATGAAATCTCATCCTCGTCTAGATTTTGGAAATCTGGTACCTTAAGACTCACTGCTGCTTCTGAGCCCATTGTATTCTCGTCAAAGTCATCAAACGCTACTGGAAAGAGCTCGTCATCTGGGATGACACATTCATCTTCGGTGCCGATTATACAGTATGTTTCATGTTCTGGTTCTTCAGTTGAGTATTTCTTTGCACTTCCAGCTAATACAGAAAGAATGAATGTCCAAGCTAATCCAGCTACACTTAGAAATGGAATCTGTAAGTCTGTAGGTATATAACAGAATTGAATGTACTGCACTGGGATCCAGAATAAAAGATTCCTCTTCATTAATGGAATGAAATTGTCTTTTGCTCTAAGTAATCCCTCTTCAAAATCAAGACCTTGTATATAGGCAGTGAATGTGAAGAATACTGGATAATAAAAGAATGGTACAACAATGAGTTGACTTGCTAAGCTCCTTTCCATTGCTGTTAATGCTGAGATATCAAATAGTTGTGAAGCTCCTATTGTTGCCAATGTGTTGAAGAGAAATTGACCCTTACATAACTCCACAATAATGGGAAATACATAGTGTTGAGCAGCACGATATGTGGCGTCGAATGCTGCAAACGAGCTCCCTCTCGATAGATTATATTCACCATCTTCTCTTCCTTGCGCTATTGCATCTCCTACTGTTGCCAAACATGTCCCGGTTATCATTTTTGTTGGTAAGGGATAATCACTAAGTGTAGACATGTACTTATCAAAGATATTTGCTGCTGGATTTGTACCTGTTGCAACTAAATAATTGGATACTGAATCTTGTAGAAGAGATGGTTGAGATATAAAGGGTGCAGTATGAGTGTGTATATCACCAATACCAAAGGAAGTCACCGATTGTATAAATGTAGTTGTAATGCATACTAACATTATTGTCACTATAGGGTGCTTCATGTTTGGATATATCATTGATTATTGTATTGTCGTAGATGATAAATGATAAAGTTAAGGTGAATTAGATATGTTGACTATTAAAAGAACTTAGCAAGTAAAGACCTGCACTAATGAACAATACAAATGGCTAGCAATGTACGGTTTATTGTGTTGTGCTACCTACTATTGAAGCTGCATCTATTGAATGGTTGCCATCTTGCTTGTATTTGCATTTTTTGACTTGCTGCAACACGTGTCCTGTCTTTCTCATGAAATTGAAGTGGAGTTATGAATTTTGAAAGATTGATTGTCCATCCAGTCTGCGCTCTAAGGTGGCCGATAATGGAACAAAAAAGATCACCTCGATTGAGACACAAAACCTACAAGGTAATAAGACACAGGTTTCTCACTAAAGTACCTTTCTGAGTTGAAATTAGTTAGGTTTAGGTGGTAAGTGGGGTATTTGTTAACGACCATAACTCAATAAATATAATATATATAGCAATCCGTACATGACAACATTTACTCTATATAGTTTGAACTAAGACTTCTGAAGTTGGCATATGATAAGATTGACTTTTCATTTTTTGACCTTAGTAGCCTAGAATCAAAATCACATATATGTTATACTGCATCCTACGTTGGATTTGGCTCCAAGCGGTTGCAATATTCGAATTCTACGTGCAATTTTAGGTAGGATAGGGTGTTATAACCTTTGATATGGTCAATATTTGATGAATATATTGAAAAAGTTAAGTGCTGCATAAACCACCTACAATTTTGCAATTTTGAGGCTTCTAGGCTACATATTGGCTCCTATGCTCAATTTGGCGGAATGAGACTACTATTATTGGATTCAGCATGGAATTCTGGTTCAGATAGATGTTGTCCAATATTCTGCTCGACAATATTGGCCAACATATGGCTCATTTACTCACCAAAAATTTAATGTGTCTGGATCGAGGTGATCTTTTATCTTTTTGAATACCGTATCCGGCCACAATTCTGCGAGCTCTGGTCATTGTTCCCTCTCTACTACCTCTTATTGTTCCCCCTCTACTCCTCATGGCATGAGGCGATACGGCGGCAACAGGATTATCTATATTGACTTGTACTCATTATTCCCTCTACGATACCTAATGTAGAGCTATTGAGATTTAGTTAAGGGCGGCGGCGGCGGAAACAGAAGAGATTATATCTATATATCCTTTATACAAATTATGTGCACAGTATTATCACTACTCGGTTTCATATCATTGGTATCAGTATCATCCTTCTCCTCCAATACAATAATATATCAAACACATAGATATCAATCATCATCATCCACAAAACTATTTGGTACTATCCGCTTCGTAGGCGATGCTACAGCAAGTTGTGATACTCCACCTATAGCAATATCTACAGAGGATAAATCCCTATCTCAATTTTTATATACTTCAGCATCCGACGAAGTATTATGTGGAGCACAAACGAATACATTATTGGAAGATGATGGAAGTGGTGATCAGTTGTGGAGATGCCAGCAGGCAGGAGTTGAATGGTTTGGTATGACTGCATTGCCAATCTTTATAAATAGGTGAGTATGTGTGCGTTTTGCTTCAATGAACACATCTTGTGCACATATTATCTTACTAATACAAAATACATTCTCAGAATTGAAAAGACTGATGAAGATACTGGAAAAGTTGTAGTATCAATTATTGAAGCACAAACAGAGGTTGAGAACGGTGGAAGGTTAGGCAATACGCTTGCAAATACAATGAAGAAGTCTCAGTTTGAGGGGAGAAATGCAGTTTCTTGGACAGAACAAACTACTAATGATGATGATACTGCTATGAAAAGCTACAATATAGAAGGGAGTCTACAACTGACATTGACAATTGACTTGCCCGGGTATCTGCCAATTCCTGTGAGTAAATACAATGCATAACTCATTATATCTCTTGTTCTTATCTCATATCCACATTAATCTTGTCAATGTTTCGCAGCCTGGATTTAATACTATCGGAAGCAAGATTGTTCAAACGACCTGTAAAATAAGACTGAAGCAGAACTTGGAGGACATTTCAAATGCTTACTTTCAGTGGCACTCTTCACAAGATTCGTTAGAAATAGCAAAGACTGAGACTGAACCATCATCAACTATAAATATAGATGGAGTGAATGGTCATTTGAAAGAAGAGGATAACAACAACAGTATAAAAGATAGTGATAATCGTGTTGAAACATCAACTACTGAAATCAATACAGCTGCAGAAGCTGCTTTGGAAAACAATATTGTTAAAGATGACGATAACAATATATCTGAAGAAGGAGACGACAATGTTGTTGAAAGTAACAGCGAGAGTGATAACAACGAGGGTGAGAGAATAAGAAAGCGTGATATTCTCAAAAGAAAACTACTAGGCACGATAAAGTTCCTATAGCTCCAATCTCTTAAAAGTTAAGCATGCATAAATGAAATCTAGCCTACTGATCGACATACTTATGCATGTACTTATTCAAGTGCTCACTTCTTACTCCTGACCATTACTGAAGGAACCATATGGCCGGATGATTTCTTCTTCTTCTTTTCTGGAACAGGAACGGGTGTAGGTGTGGGCTCAGGTGTTGGTTCAACAACAATCGGCTTGGGCTTTGGCATATTCTTTGACTCTGCTGGGGTTGGATCGCTGTTTGGTACAATAGCAGCAACAGGAGGCTGAGGAGGGGGAATACTACCCATCATACCATACATAGGTTGTGCCACAAAAGCTGGAGGGGACATCATGTTGGGAGGTGCCATCATACCGTTTGGTGGCATTGCCATCATCTGTGGAGGTCCGCCCATCATGATATGTGGTGGCTGTGGTGAATGTTGTTGCTGTAATGGTTGTGGTGCTTGTATTTCTTCTGGCTGTTCCTCTTCTCCCTCCTTGACGTATGAAAAATTGAAGCCACCAGATGATTGCTGTTGTACTGGTACCTGGGGTGGAGGTGGCATGGGAATACTGTTTGACATCATCATTTCCATGATTTGATCAGCAGCGACAGAAGGTTGAGGTGGAGGTTGTTGAGCCTGATTCACCCCGAGCAACCCCGCTGATGCACCTGCATCTTTATTTGTCACTGGAGCAGCTGTTTCATTCTTAACCCCAAGCAAAGCTTTGAGTGTACCCTCATCTTTCTTTGCATTACTCTTTGCGACCAACTTCTTCCACTCAGTGAAGCCTTTCTTAGCATTTCGTCCGTAATTTGTAAAACCTTTATTGTCCTCAGGTGGTCCTTTGGCTTGCTTCCAAGCTTCTTGCCTGTTACCTCCACGAGCATTAGAGCCAGATCTAGGATTAGCAGATCCCGACCTGGGTGGCGATGCCCAAGGTTTCTTGGGATCACGTCCAGACGGTGTTTGTGCCTGTCCATTGCTCTCAGCTTCCTTTGCTGCAACATCATTGGTAGTCACTGGAGCAGCTTGAGCGTCTACTTTGATATCTTTCACCAGCTTGTCCATGATAGCCTTCCCTGATCCAACCGGCATAGCGTTATCAACTACACTCTTACTGTCGGCGGCAGAAATCTTTAATAGATGATTCCAAACACAAAGCTTTCCGCGAAAGTTGCCACATGTTCCCTGCAATGTTGAACCTCCAATGAATTCTTCATCCATCACTACCTCTACACAGCCCTCAGAAGCATCGTGGATAGCAACAACAGTACCCCTTGCACCAAATGGGACGCCGTTAGCACATAAATTAGCAACTCTATCTCCAAGCTCAGGTGCGGCACTAACACTATGTTCCGAGGCGAGTAAAACATCGGTGGCAGCAGTCGATCCTTCACGATATAAGGCAGAAGGAGGAACCTTAACATTGCTTTCCTTCACTGCGCCATCTTTTTCAAGGGTAGAAGACCTCACGTCAGCGGCTCGTTGTACGGCATGAACTGCCGCAATGGGCATAGCCTCCGTGGTATGTGGCAATCGGGGCATAGTTGCAGTCTCGCTAGCCTTCAACCATTCCAACACCGAGGCACACATTTTTTCACCCTTCAATGGGCCAAATACACGTTTTGCATCATAAGAACGTTCCTCTGGTGCTTTCGCAAGTGCTGCAAATAGTTGAGGGAATGCATTCTTGTAGGCTGCAACGAGCCGCACAGCCTTTGGGGTATATTCCCACATTACTCTTTGTCTTTCTCCTCCATCTGAATTTGATTCATCGTTGGTAGACATTCGCTTGCTTCCAACAACCAACACAGTATCTCCTGCCGACCATGCCTGGGCGTCTTTCTTCTTTGATTTCTGAGATGCAGGATCTTTCTTCACCCTAGTATATCCCAACACACATCGCTTGTCTTTATACTTTAAGTTCAGACCAAGATCATATTTGCCAGGATTGAAGAATAAGTTGCCTGTAACCTTACCAAAGATCCTCGGATCGATACGAAGAACTTTAGCAGCATCACTAGCTGAGATGTATGACTCTTGGACGCTCCTTGCAATTGCTAGGCCGAAAGGAGGTTCTGGAGGTATGACTTGCACTCGTACACCAACTTTATCCTTATCGTTGGTGGTCAGGACAGTACCACAGCAGCCTCTGTACTTGCCCTTTGTCAAAACAACACGAGTCTTTGAAGGGAATCGATCCTTCAATGTCATGGGACCTCGCTCCATAAATCTCGGGTCTGGAGCAGGAGAAGTTGATAGTGCTATCTGAAGAGGAACATCAGCCTCTTCTTGGCCAAACAGCTTCTTAGAACTCCCATCGACGGGTGATGTTTTCATACCCTGAAGAGGTACAACCTTCAATCGGATCTGTACGTCATGAATGACAACACCACCGGATCCTGGATAACTAGCACCAGCTACATACTGTTCTACCATTGTTGTACTAACAGAGTTCCATCGCTCTACTTCAGGTGGACTAAACTTACGAGTCTTTAACTTCTTTTTTACCATTCGCACCTCGCAAGAAGAATCTGAGACTGCCACAACCTTAGCCTCATGCATCATTGGCCAATTAACATAGATTGTTCTCCCGATGAGATTGCCAGCAAGCTGTGTAGCATCGGGTAACTCTGGGAGGGTGTGCATTGTTAGAATCATGTTGGGATATTTGGAAGGAAAGCCGAAGCAGTTAACACCAGCAGGACGTAATTCAACCTTTTCAATGGGAAGAACATTAAGCGATGGGAACCCAGGGTATGGAATCTTAGTACCAGGGATGAGTTCAGGTTTGAATGATACAGTTGATGTGCTGTGATTTTCCATTACATCTACACGAGAGTTGCATTTGATAATATTTGGTAGGCCAATATCACGATTGCAAGATGGCACTGTGTCGTTTATTGCAGCATCATAAGTATAGCAAAAGACCTTTCCAACACGATTTCGATGACGTTCATCGGCGGTGAGAGCTGAGTCAGGGCAATGCTCTGCAATTGCCTTCTTTAGTTGATCTCCATCAATGAATGAGAGGATATTTACTCCTTCCCAAGGGTTACTAATGATTGATTAAATGAAACAGATGGTAAGTTATCAAGTTGAATATAAGTATGCACTCATAGTAATAAAACCTCAATTACTTACCGCTTTCCATTCATATCAACAACAAAGTCTTCTGGATAGAATTGCTTGATTGGGGAATCAGGAGAACACATCAATTTCCGATAAACCTTAGGTACTAAGGAAGATGATGCAGGTGGCAGACATCCCATGAGTTGTTGGAACGGTAAGAGTGGAGCTCCCACTTCAAACTTAATGCTGCTAAATACCTCTGGGAGATTGGTAAGATCACTAATCATTGGACCATAATGATATGGGAAGAACCAACCCCAAGAAATACAACCTCGGTAGTAGTAAGCAAGACACCAAATTAAACCCTCAATGTAGGATTTTCGAAGTGCCAAATGCCCTTCCACATCTGTGGGCTTTAGATGGAGCTTTTCAAAGTAGTATCTTCCCTTGTGATCTTTCTGAGAAGCGTCCATTGGTTTCCATCCTTCTACCGTCTTTTTGTCATTCACTGAGATATCCGCCATCATATTTTGGACCATTGACATGTAATCACCTTGCTTCTCTTCTTCCTGAGCATTCAATTCCATATCAGTCGGTGTTCTATTAGTTTTACCATCACGTTTATCCCACCTGCGTTGTTTCTTTAACATTACAACTTCATTCTTCGCACGTTCCTCAAAGATATCAGATTCGGCTGCTCCAATCACCTTCAAGAAGGCCTCGAGCCTTGCGGCATCAGGAATTTCACCAGCGTTTGTTAAGTATTGACCCTGTCCCCATTGTGCCCTTTGTTCATTATAAGTATCGAATAATAAAGTGAAGGCTCCATCACCAATATCAAGAGTGGGCATGTGAGGCAAAAAGTCATTACCCACAAGGAACGTCATAAAGACAAAATCATCAATCAACCTTTCTAAATCATAAGTGGCAGGGTCAAGTTCATATGCAAATTCCAATTGAAGATATTCACGAAGAATGGATAAATGAAGCAGTTGAAAATCCGATTGTTTCGTAAACTTCTTCACCTCCTTCAATGCATTATCATTCCGGCTAAACCCTCCACTGAAGTCAATAATCTCACGGAGTAAAGTAAAGTGTGGCTCATGTGATACCAACCCAAGCATGATAAGATCTGCATCCTGCCCATACATACAGTGGCGAGTGTTCGGTTGATATCCCGGTTGATTCCTCATATCACGAATATGTTGCATAATCTTATGCTCTCCCTCACCGGGTACCTCGGGACCTGAAAAGATGATGCTCAAATTTCTCCACAAGGGATCTTCTTTAATCTTTTTACGGATAAAGTAACGAATACAATTAGATATACGCAGTAAGAACTCGGTACCTGGAGTGATACAATTAGAATCAAATGCTCCAGAGTATGGGTCAACATCAGCACCTACATCAGCACCATCCACCGGCATAATACGCTGGGCCTTAGTAGCCTCTGCTAAATCTTTCGCAGAACGAAATCGACGTGAACGTTGCTGATTAAGTTTCGCGCGCGGTGCCACTCCATCAATAGCCATGTATACTGATACTTTTGGTTTAACGATTTGTGTAATAATACGATCCAAATCTGATTCATTGTTATCAATTAATAATATTGGATGGGAAGATGAAAAATATCAGATTATTTTTCGAAACTTGTGCACAACATATATCACAAACAACAATACACTTACAATGCATAATCCCAAGAACCATATCACGTTCAGTTAAAACATCTGATACGTCTAAATGATTCGGATGGGTACAACCGTGGATAATACCATTCATATCTAAATACAAATGATCAAACTCCGGTAGTAATGCCTCATTTGTAATCACTTGATTAATTTTTGGATATCTTTCAGATAACCATCGGTAAAACTGTAATAAATAGTATGGAATTATATTAGTAAGGTTTGTAGATATTGTGATTAGCAATAGTAGTATAATGATAAGCAGCATATAGTATTAAAATCATTGGCATCACGACAAATTTTGGGGTATCGGCCTCGACATAGCCCGCAGCCTACTAAAACGTAAACATACCTTTGGTACACCCATTTTTGCAACTTATAAATGATATATAAACCTCTATATCCTTCCGTCCTTCAGAGTTCTATACTTCTTAAACACTATTTAAGAGTACTATCGTACGATATTGTAGCCCGTTACGTTCGTATGATGTCGCGGTCGGTTTGATTGAGAGTAAAGCAAATGAGTTTTGTATGTGATACCGGAGTCCAACGATCACAGTCTTCAGATAGTTCGTACTGGTTGTAATACACAGGGAATAAGTCTGGTTAGAATCCAGCAGTATTGAAATAATTAACACTTATTCAATTGGTGGTAACCCATGACAGCAACATGATTAGGATATCGCTTTTATGAGAGTGTGGCATAGTTGGCTGAGTGGCTGCTGTGGCTGGGAGAGTGGTACGATTGATGAGTTGATGTTGATTATTAGGTAGAGATGACATCGATTATCAGCTTGATTGGACCTCCTGGTAGTGGAAAAGGAACCTATGGCGCCATGTTAGCATCTCGATTGTTCAATGCTTCTTTTATAAGTGTCGGAGATGTATTGAGAGAGCAAGCTGTTACAAATGAACAGCTATCAAGAATAATGAAATCTGGCGAATTAGTAGACGATGGAATAGTAAATCAAGCAGTTATACATAGCTTGAATAATAGATCTGATAAGAATGTTATAATATTGGACGGTTATCCTCGTAACAAATCACAAACACAACTTCTTCAAACATGGCCTCATGAATTGCAAATGAGTGCTGCTTTCAAATACATGTTCCGGGTGCTTTATGTACTCAAAAGATACTTGGCAGAAGAAAGTGTTTAAAGTGTAACAAATCATTCAATGTGAATGGTATAGATGCGGGACCATATCAAATGCCACCATTATTACCAGAAGAAGGCTCATGTGATGTAGAATGCAATCCAGAAAAAGATTGGGAGAAGAGAGAGGATGATACTGAGGAGATCATTAAGAAAAGATTTGATATATACACTAGGGAAACAAAGCCTGTTCTTAGATATTGGAGAGATGAAAAGAAGCTAATTCGATTTGTGCCTTACAAAGGAATAGCAGACTTTGACAAATTACTGAAACTTGTTCAGGAGCGATTGAGTAGATCATGAACATATCTCTATTTTATTAAGAACGAGTTCCCTCAGTGAGTTTAACAACCCATGCAGGTAGTAACATATCTGCAACTCTTACACCTTCATCCAAACTTGCTCTTGCTACAGTATCAATACTATCAGGAGTAATCTGACAATGTACTAACCGCAAACAATCTATCGAGTTTCGTACTCTTGCAATACTTTCTCTCATTGAACGTGAAACTGGTGTCGTAGCATGACGTTGACGCAACTTTTGTAATGTCTCGGCAAGCGGCGCTCTTTCATCTTGATCTGCACGAATAGCGTTCTCCCATTCTGACGGAACTGTTCTTTGTATCCATATACCACCATTCAATCCAAGATATACATCCACATCGCCTTCTCCATCTTCTTCATCTACATCCATTGCTGTAGTATTGTTATTTCCACCATCACTATTATTACTAGTACTTTTCAATCCTTTGAGTGTTGCAAAGTGATTCTTCCTTCTACCAACCAAACTAGGTGGCACAGTGACTAGAACTCCATTATCTAACTTTCCATATCGTAAACTTCTTGTGTGTAATATCAATGTTCCATCTCTTTGTACTTGTTGTACCTCGCAAGTTAACAAATCTCCTTCCTTGAATAGATTTCTCATTGCCAATACATCCTCTGATGTACGTATACGTTGAACACCGCCTGGTAAATTGACACCACTAAGAGGTAATTGTCCTTCTTTCATACTACCATTTGCTCCTGATGATATAGGTGCCGAACAAGTTAAACTAACTTTCCATCGTGAACCACCCACACCTACAATTCGACCTACTACCAGATCACCAACTTGACCAACATATATTGATGGAGATAATGGAATAACACTAATGAGTTTATTAACTCTTTCAACTGTACCAGCTACCGATGCAATAAGACGTTGATTGTTGTTTATAGGTTGTTCATGCTCATCATTATTTCCTTCATCCTTGTCGTCTTTGTCATCATCTTGTTGCATTACTACATTGGAATTATTATCATTCCCCCAGCTAGATCTCTTCTTTTTTGATGTTCCAGCCATACCACCACCAAAATTGCCATCAACATCATCTTCATCTTCATCGTCGCTTTCATTCTCTGGTACTATTTCAATATATGTTCCATGTCCTCGTAAGAACCCTCCATCTGTTTCTGCATTTGATGTTGCTAGTACCTGACCTGGTAGTACAAAGTGTTTGTTGAGCATGTTGAAAGTCGTGTGTAAGGTATTGTAGTTGTACGATATATGTAATAGCTGAAGTAATGACAGAAATTATTATGAGAGTGTATCTTTTTTTGTGTTTACACTAAATAATAATATGTAGATGCTACCGCACTGCCGCCAACAAAACTGATACAGTTGTTGGATTATTAGCAATAGAAGGTAAAGCAAGTTAGAGCAGTGCCGTCAACTGACATAAACAAATGAGAAATAAAGTCAATTATCATGCTAGAGCGGTCTGTCCGTCGAATAGATACTCTGCAGCAAAATCAAAGAGTTTCATTTATTATCATCGTTGATGACATTGTAGGGTATAGAATAGAGGTGAACTATTAACGCTATATTGATAGTATTGGTGGTAGCTGTTTATGGTGTAGAAGTGGTATTTAGTTGAGATAGGACATTTGTCAACACATAAATTATATGTACAATATAATAATACGATACTATCTAAACAAACATCGACAAACATGCAACCCCAAAGTGATGCGGAAAAGGAGTTATTAAAGGAGAATTTATATTTAAATAGAATACAAGAGATATTGAGGAAATCTAGAGGATATCTACAAGAAGCTGTTACTGCTGAAGCATCAGAACAATACAGTACCGAGACTATTATATTTGATAAAGTAATTGCTAATGAACGAAATGCCTTCATAAGTGGAATAGTACTATCAGGATTGGTGTTTACAAGCGTAAGATTTGGTCCAAGGTTTATAGTAACAAAACTGAATCCAGAGAAAGCAAAGATGCTCAAAGAAGCAGATGATATTGCAGAGAAAGCAGGTACTAGATGGATGCAAAAGACGTTTAGCTTTCTATTTGAGTTATCATTTGGAGCATGGGCAGGTTGGAGAGGTTACAGTATACTAAGTTCACAAAACAATCAATCATATGATGAGATAGCAAAGATACCACTATGTGCGGGAAGAAGCAGGGTATCAGATAAAGTATGTCCAGAGATTGTACATCTCGTACACAAAGAGATACCGCCTCCATTTTGGAGTAATTTGAATGATGGAGATGAGTGCAAATTGAAGGATCCTAATCGATGGCGAGCAGTGAAGTCATTTGCTGACAATTGTATAAAGAGAAATGTATATGAAGAATCTCATCGCAAACATCATGGACTGAAGTCGGGGGCAGCTGTAGTTGTACCAGAAGGTGGTGTCCCAGAGGATATACTGTTATCTCAAAGTAAGGACTAGTATTATGTTATGAAGTTGCATTTTTTTATATGGAAAGTGTAATGGTCTATACCCATGACGATCTTGAACTATATCTTTTTTTACCATGCTACATCATTTCCCCCACAAGTAACTTCCTCACGTACTGGCTAGATAGTCGTGGCAAGGACATTTATCTCAGCATCCCGTGGCTGCCTGTCTAAAACATCTACAAACCAATGTCATGTTGAGGTTTTTTTTAGGTACGGGAATAAAATTGAAACCTCCCTTCTTTTTTCTAGGTAGGAACTAAATAAGCTAAGAACCCCCCCCCCCCCCCCCCTCTCTTGTTATAAAAATTGGGGCGTGCATTCCTGGTACAAAACAGTAGTAAACAAAGCGGCAACTTGATACATCTTCCTAGAGTATGTATTAATTGTATTATATTGCTTCTTATTCTAGTATTTTTTGCGAGTTCATCTGAATCAATAAGTAATATCACAATAATACAAAATCGTGTTGGTTCACCCAAATTCACCCAACAAACATATTCAACATATTATATACATAAGGTTTACACAACAATATCAATAAGTAAGAAGATCAAATAATACAAAACGATTGAGATTACAAAATTTTGTTGGTTCACCCAATATATTCAACATCAATATCAAGGTTTGCTACACAACAATATCAATAACACACACATTATAAAGAATGAGGTTTAAATCAAGAATGGCAGCTGAGCATGTACAACTTTTACATAATGTTATTGTACCAATATCTAGATTGACTGGCAGTACAGATGGTAAGAGTATCGGTAGTGGAACCACCATATATCTCGATCCAGAGGTACTTCGAATCAGTTCACGTGGCGGTGCAGGACGAACAGTTGATGGTGGAAGAGATAGTGTTGGAGGTGAACAGGGTGCTGAGGGTATAGCATGTTTTAGTGAACTGATTGCCGTGAATGGTATATTCCTTGATCATAAAATTGAATCAATTGCCGACAATGTTATTGTATTTGATATTGATCTGGTGCACTTACGCACGGCGTTGGCTGCTACATTACAATCATTGGGAGGTGGTGGTTCAGGTGGTGATAGTTCAAAGTCTGCACCATTACATAATAGTGATAGGGATGGGGGTGGTGGTAGGAATGCTAATAATCAGAGAAGAAGTGCACCATTTTCCAACTCTATCTTGGTAGTAATGAAGCTTGCTAAGAGAGGTGGATTGCCATGTCTATGTCTTGATACATCTACTGCAAATGGTACTTTGGATGTCCATCATGCAGTCCCTGTTAGGATATTACGTGCAGAAGAGTGGCAACACTACTTGCCACCAGTTGTAAATACACCAGATGTTCAACTTGAATTTCAGTTAGAACGTCCACTCCGACCAGTTATTGAACGTCTAAAGGCTATCAGTCCTGTTATTTACTTGGATGGATCAATGAAAGGAGAACTCACATTACGCATTGATAATGATTCGGTATCAGTCAAAACAATGTATGATAAATTGATTCCAAGAGTAGATGAAGAAGAAGAATCACAATCTGATCCATCAAAATGTACATTAAAGGTTGATAGCAAAAAGTTATTGGCATCATTACAGTGGCAATCTAGTATGGCAAGAGGCTCTGTTAGTAACTATATTATTTGTATGATTCAAAATGAAATGATGGTGGTACATGTGGTATTAGATCCTGAGGATGTAGGCTTCTTCACTTATTATATCCCTGTACATTTCTTATCGGAAGATATGATGGAGTAAGTATTGAGGGAAGAAAAGAGACAAAAAGATTTTCTATTCTACATAATGTATCAATAACAGTAAACAACTAAATGAGATCTTCTAATCAAACGTTTACATTTAAATGTTATAGACAGGATGTGAAAGATTCAAACGGTACTTTCTTCAACATACTTTCTCTTCTTCTTTGGCAAAGCACGCTTTGTTGTATTGTGTGCTGTATTAGATTGACTTGAGCCAACAGAGCTCATATCATCAGATCCTTTACTTTGGTTTGTAGATCTGTATGGGCTTTGAGCAGAGTCGTCAAATGAAGCAGTTGGCACCACTACACTCTGTGTTGGAGGTTGAGTATGTATTGCCATTCTTGGAGATCCCTCAACGTTCATCATTGGCACATGTCGTCTTGCTACAAGAATAGCTTCATGAGGAGGTAGTATCTGAAGTGCTAGATGCACTGGATCTATCTGGCCCATCAACAGTCTTCTGACTATTTCCAATGGTATTGTACCTTGAAGAGGTGCCTGAGGAGCATATGGCTGCATCATATGTGCGACATGTTGTGGCCATACTTGGGCTTGACTTTGCTGGCTTGGTGCTTCTCTGTGTTCTTCACGGAACTTCTTTTTGGTAGGAGGCATCTCTACATCCTTATCATCAGTCTTCTTTGTATCTTTCTTCAACAAATTCATGTGTCTAATCACAGGAGCCCCCTCCCGGAGCGCTTGTGATGTCTTCTCTCTTGCTTTGCCATCTCCTATGTCACTCCATGTACCTGATTTGTTATCCTTCGATAGGAAACGACCGGGTGGAGTTTGTTGACGCACGGCCTCAACAATCCTTCTGGCTATGACAGGTTTGTCTCTCTTGTTGCAATTGACATATGGTACCTTCACTTTGGAGACAAGTTCACGAAATGATTCATTACCAGCATGATTGTTTGATCCGCCCCCTCTCCCACATACTGTAATAGAAGGAAGAGGGAGAGACGGGGTGGAGATAGGATCGAGTATAAGATGAGATATTATAATATATGATGGGGAGAGTCACAGCTATAACATAGAGCATCATCAAAGGATACAGTTACAATATAATATAGAGCAACATCACAGGTATTAAATGAGCACATTTAGAGCATAATAGATGCACTTACAAACATCATGCGGGTGAGGGTCCCTAACCTCTTCCAATGGGTAGTCAACAAACTCGGGACGATTTGCAATACTAAATGGCTTTTGTTGCTTAGCTGCTCCCGACTTTACTAATGCCAAATCCTGTTGCATTGCTGGTGTCAACTCCGGTAGTATGAGTTTGACTTTTTGTGATGAGATGATACTACTACTTGAACACTGCTGCTGTTTTGTGTAAGATGATGATGCAGAGCTCTCGACGACGGACGTTTCTACAGCTGACATGTTTATTATGCTCTCTTCTTCTGTGTTGTAATATCTCTTCTTCCCTGATTGGAATATGATAATCATATATAGTAGTAAGAGGAAGTATAAATAGCAGAAGTAATGGTGAGACGTGTTTGTCATATAAACCTCATCACAAGGAGAGCATTGCAAAAAAGTCATGTATTACATGCAACAATAAATGCTAATAGGTATCAAACTTTCACTTTAGCCGCCTTGCCGCCATTCCGCTGCTGCCGCCGTCAACTACTCACCTTTTGCAATTGTCAATCCTCTCCTCTTACATAGGATCGTTGTAAATACTGCAATAGTCTAGCAATCGTAGAGAGGTCGATCTGCACCGTTGTTAGTTGTTTCCAAGATTGGAGGGGAGGGCTGAGCAAAAATAATGCCAAAACGACAGACATGCGAAAGCCAGACAGAATGTGGCTGGTTAACGCTACATCGTGATAGAGGCATAGCATCAACAAGGAGGCTGGTGCAAATGAGGAGCAGTTACTAGAGTAAGTAGGCTGGTCAAATGAAAAGATTGTATATATAACTACATAACAGAAAGATACTACATATGGAACATTAGATGTTGATCCCAACCATTTGGATATTTCTTGGGTTTCTGACAACATTACCCATACTACATCTCTCTTACAAGCTTGACAACATAACATATAGATTACATATGTAACTCATCTATCTAGTCATCTAATGCTGCTGCAATCTCAGCTTCCAGCTCGTCCATTTCTCCATCGTCGTCTCCTCCCCCAGCACTAGGAACAAATTCATAGTCATTTCCCCCTCCTGATTCTGCTACTGAATCGGAAGGTGTTGCTATATCGGCCTGTGAAGTTTCTCTTTGAGGGGATGAAGGTGGAGAATCTACCCCTCCTCCGATTGATGTAGAAGTTACTGTTGATGCCGCAGAAGACTGAGCATCATTTGTACTACTACTTGAATCCCTACCCAATATGGCAGGTTCCCCTTTCATTTCTGCACTCATTGGTTCCATTGCTTCATCAGAATCAAAAATAACTTCTTCAGAGTCTGCATCAACATCATTCAAGTCTTCTGATTCCTCTTCTACTGCCGCCACCGATTGGGAAGATGGTCTCGGCTCATTACTCCATATCTCATCAATACTTAACCCAGCTTCATACCTAGTATATGCACAATGAAAGAAGTAATTCTTCCAAAATATAAGTTCCCGTTGTCCGCCACTTGATAATCGTGTATGCATATCTACCAGGTTGGGATCCTCTTTTAATAATCGTTGGATAAGTCCTACATGTGTATCCAAATCAAAATCAGCAAGAAGAGTTGGCAAGGGTTGTAGTTTCTGTAGTTTTTCTGCTGATGATTGTGATGCTGCCAAATCCTTTGCAGCTTTTTGATCCTCTGTTATATCTTCCTCCTGATCGTCATCATTATTATCTCCAGTCTCATCTTCGCCACCGCTAATAGCTGGCAAACCACCAGCTAAAATAAATGGTCCTACAAATGTCTCATCCTTGGAGCTAAGTCCCAGTATTACCTCCTTACATTCATCTACTAATATTTCCATTTCTGAATCTCTTGTTTCCCATGGGAGAATCTCAGCAAGACTATAACGTACTAACTCTTTTCTCCTTTCCTCTTCATCAATACGTTCGCGTTCTGAAACTAATTCATCTATATGTTATAGTATTGTTGTATCGTTATTATTAATGTGTGGTATACAAGGTAAAGAGGTGAGAATGGCCATTGATTGGAATTATATACATTTAAACACAACATATCAGAACATTTAATGTACATGATAAAACATAATAACATACCTGATTGTAGAGTGAGATTTTTGAGTAATTTGTCAGTATCAATGTTATTAACTTTGGACTGCACCTTATCCTTAAAACCATTGAATGTATCCAAGGCGCCGCTGCCGGAAAACCAAGACATAGCGGTGGGGTTTTGCAATTGACTAATTCCACCCGACTTACTTCTCTACAAATCTCAACACAAGTCTCTCCTCTCTACCTACCTAGAGTCTCTAGGTATTGTACATTCTACATTGAATTGAATGATGATAGAAACTTCATCGCATAATCTAGAACTTTTTCCAAGAGAATCAAGAAAGAAAGCTTCAATGAACAAGAAAGAACATACTTGATGCCACCCCAAACTTCACGCCACATGGATTTTTGGCACTAAATCCCCTGTAGTGCCTTCAATATTAAGATCTAGGAGATGACTCAACAATCAAATGTGATCTCCTTTACATCAATTATCCATTTCTATTAACAAACTAGACTGATATAGTCCAAATGCATAATGAATAAGCAGAAAACACCAAAAAAATGCCAATATTCAGCTTGTATTAGTGGAGATGTAGTAGTGCTGCACAATCACAAAGGATACTCATTCAACATTGTTTGGGTAAATACATAACAAGATGATAAACACTCAAAACACATTACTGGGGCCTACTAACCTACTTTTGACACTACTTGTTAACAATGTGTTGCAAATGCAAAAAACCTCAAAAACAAGCACCAAACTACTGACTGTAGTATGCAATCATGAAAAAGCCTGTATATGACTCAATCTTCATTTCATACAAATCAGCACCCTTGTATGACCCTCCATCACACGTTTGCAGCCACTTGTTGGCGGTTCTCTTGCCTCAGATTGGGTCAGATTTTTGAAATCGTGTCACAGAAACGCATTCTATGGGTTACATGTGGAAAGATAAGAGGATACCCTATTGGTGGCTCCGTAACGGTGAACTTTGGACAGCTGCTTTTGGATCTTTCTTTTGTGCTTATAATAATTTAGA
>Ga0214477_100667_pt1 | contig 22516 bp, 15 predicted proteins | sample M1_20Mar14CPVII9_FD_165058 | JGI IMG/M metagenome (GOLD analysis project Ga0214477, IMG submission 165058) | Marine eukaryotic communities from Monterey Bay, California, United States - M1_20Mar14CPVII9sort6BwellC16 | ecosystem: Environmental > Aquatic > Marine > Unclassified | place: USA...
ATCCCCTAGCAACAGTAATGCAAGTACCAAAAACAGCTTGCGCTTCATCATGATTGGCATATACATACGCCTTGTATGCAAACATACCGACATTTGATCCGATATAAATCACGATCCAAACAATAGTCACCCATCGGTTTCTCAAGTGTGTAAGTATATAATGTAACCAACTCTCTTTCTCTTCCTCAATAATATCCTCAACATCCCATTCTTGTTGTCTCTCTGAGGATATTATACTCAGAACAGCGGATCTACGCTTGGACAATTCAATATCATCTTCAAATGCAGTTAATAGATCTGGATGTCGGTCAAAAAGTTCGTGGAATTGTTGTTTAGTAATGAATACTTTTTCATCATCGTTATCGTCACTACCTTGAAGATCCCATATTAATGCATAGACTGCTGATTCTATAACTGATTCGTTAACCTGATCTTCTAATTTGGTATGTGCAGCTGCAGTTAGGAGGAATTGTTGTATATCACATCGATTGAGATGACCAGTGTTACTTATATCCAGAGTATCAAACGCAACATCAATTGCATTATCATATCCTGAACTCTTTGCAGTAGATACTATTCTCTTGTAGGCAACTAGGATATAGAAGTATGTTGATGTGTGAGAGGCATGTATATATAACAAACAATTGCAATTCCTACATCCATCATACAAAATCACGATACATATCATATATCATATTATATCATCAAAGATACCTCAAGATACTTCACGTACTTTCCAACTCTTCTGAGCTCAAACTACTCGTTGTACTAGCAGCGCTTGTTTCACGACGAAGTCCATCGTGAAGGCAGCTACCCTCTTCGCCACTGTCCATTAGGGGAGTAGATAGTTGGTTGTCCATAATGTTTGTTGTGAGGAGGAGGAGAGGTGAGAGGGAGAGTCTTGTAGAGATAGACAGACGTGTGGTGTTTTCAAAGATACTTTTGCAAAAAAATCTTTCAACTCTCATAATTTGATGTTAATGATATATGTAGCTATGATGTTGATATACTACTACTCAGTTGTTCTAGCCCTTGCAATATCATCGCTATGTGCTGCAGCTGAAAGTAGCTTGCGGGGTAGTGGCAATAAACTATTTGAATTCTCAGGAGATTGTACCGACGCCGACTATGCCGATACACCATATTATGTATCAAGCTCCATCGGCAATAATTGGAACATGGCCAATGGATGGGGTCTCTCATCCGATAAGCCTTTCAAGTCTATCCAATTTGCAGTGAATAATAAGGCAGATTGTCAAACGATATATGTTATGGAAGGAACATACCGCAACAACAATTATGGAAACTCTAAAAATAACAATGCCAAGATTGTCACCTTGAATAATGTATCCAATCTAAAGATTATAGCCGACCCTGATGCTTCCAATATGCCTCTACTTCAGTTTGATGGTGCCGGGGGTATATTTGGAGGAAGTGCTTCTAGTCCAATTAGCAACATAGAAATTGCAGGTTTGGAGATTCAAGGGCCAAATGCCGATATTACTTATGAGATGGCCATGGCTGATCGACTTACAAAGAGTTTATACTACACAGGAAAGTTTATCATGTACATATGTGTGTTCAATGTGAAGTCTTGGTAATTTGGATCCTTCATATGTTTTTCCATTGCATTCATTTGCTTGCCCTTGCAACCCCATGTACTAACATATGCTATGTTTACCTCTCCTCGTCTCCATAAACTGTGCAACGCGCATTTTCCAGGTCGTGGTATAGCCATTTGGGGAGGCCATCACCTTTACATTCATGATATGAAGGTACATGATTGTCCCAACTCTGGTATAAGTAAGTTGTTGCAAACATGATTTTGCAGATGTGCCCATGAGATTTGATCCTAAACTTTCTTCTCCCCTCTTAAAGGAGTAAACAAAGGTGACTATGTCACTATTGCCAACTCAGAAGTGTATGACAATACATGGTGGAGTTCTTCGGCAGAGAGTGCAGTTGTACTAGCTGAGAGTGTAAACATTGATAAGGTAAATGGAATCAAAATGAAACTAACTGGCAACACGGTTTATGGCAACATCAATAAGATACCATATTATAATCCAAGCTATGAGTGGGATTACAGTCCAATTGGAGGCCTTGACTGCTCAAGCTATGAAGCTTGTCAAGTAGAGGAGGTTGATGGATGTCCCTGGGAGTGTAGGTATGGAAAGAAGACACAAGGTCAGTTTTGATATATGATATACACATCTTGTGTCTCTCCTATTTGCTTATCCTCCGCTTGTCTTGTTCATACTAAAACAGATTACATCATTGATGGTCAGGGAGTATATGTGACGAGAAACAACAAGACTTACCTCCACGGTCAAATGGAGTTATCGGACAACATTGCTCATGGAAACGGTATCAATGGTGTAGTTTTTCATCGAACTGATAGGGGGGTTGTTCAACGTAATCAAGTGTATAACAATGGAGTTGTGCCTGTACTTGACCGTCCCAAAGATATCACTGAAGAATGGCAGCAAGCCTTAAAGAAGAGTAGACAACCATACTCGGGACTCGTAGTGAACAATGCAAAAGCTGTAAAGTTATGGAGTAACAATGTCTCGGCAAAATATGAGACCGATTATGCCTTTAAGATCGAGTCGGATGGGTCTCCCTACCCTTTGGCAGCGGGAGGTAACAACAAGGCATGCAGAGGAAGGATTGGTTCAAACTTAGTAAGCTATGTGAAACAAGTTTCGGATGAAAGTATCTGTACTGCATCTGACGAAGTAGATGAAGTGGTATTGTTGGCTATTCAATAGCTGTTATAATGTATTCTGTATTGAAATGAATGAGTGTAATCCTAAACCAGACTGTTATTTATACTTAAGGTGTACAATCTACTAATCTGCTCAACACATACGCATACATTCATTATCATACATAGCTCTACGCCAATTAATCTTCAATACATAGCTAGCTATCGATTCTCTTCATTCGTAGTAATGATGATATAGACTAAAGTTGTCATCCTGAACAAACCACCCATAGTCGTCTTCATCAATTGCTACCTTCTTCTCTACGTGTTGAAGGAACTCAATATCTTTGAGGTTTGAAATTACGGATACTGTTCGTCTCATACTTGTAGAAGATGTACTAGATGGTAGCAGTATATCCTCAACGTCTACTTGCTGCTGCTGCTCACTAGCAAAGGATGGTGGTGATATAATCTTGACCTTCTTGGGGGACAATTGTTGACTGCCGCTTACTTCATATGGTGATAGAGAAAACGATTCAATCACTCCTCTATCATCTTGGGTTGAATTAGTATCTTCTCCGACAGATGACATGAATGTCGACATAGTGCTGGAGCTTCCGACGCTAGTAGTTGCTCGATGGCGCTTCTGTTTATTGCTATCGATATCCTTACTTGCACGCTTCTTCTTCTTTATGTTGAGTAGTGGAAGTATCATCTTGAGGATGGACGAAGATGATTTATTGCGATTCTTCTTGGCCTTCTTCTTGGGAGAGTGTTCACCATCATCATCTCTGAGAGATGTACACAACAATGCCAAATTCAAGTTGGATGATACCGCCTTTACTTTATGAATAGAACGGGAGAGACAAAAGATTGGTGCCATACCACCATAGACTATTCTTGGCATTGTCGACGACATTGATGTTCTTAATTCGAGGAGGGATGGATCGTCGATAGAAAAGAACAGGCGTCGATGCAACAGGTTGTATCTTCTGCAATAAGTGAGCTGGTTGCATCCAACTACACCAATTACAATGTGGTTCAACTCATATCCTCGTCGGAGATGTACTGCAATATAAAATTTGTTCACATCATGTGTATCATCTATTTAGTATCATCACCATTCCATGCAAGCTGGCCGCTGTTAAAACAATCGCTTGCACCGTTTTGATGAACAAAAATGGTCGATGCAGTGTCTCTTAAGTACAAGCATATGGCAGGAGAGAGGACATGGTGAACTTGTGGTAAATCGATGCGCCAACTTTCATTTGCCGTTGAGATGAGATTTGAGATTTTGAGATGGCAATACTTTTCGTATCGTCCTCTATTGGCGTATTCGACGCATGTAGTACGTACTCAGGCGAAAATTAAAAAGTTATTGGGCGACCGGCGGCGGGCATTGGTTTTTAATGTGTTGTGGTGTATTGCATGGTTTATTAGATAGTTTGATCACTAATACTACTCGGCGGCGGCTTTAATATATCATATAATTCACCGACATATAGCGCGCCAGAAAATCCAAGAACTTTGTGTAGGATCAGTACATATTACATATCCTATATCGAAAAAACTCGAACGGCTACTTTGTTGCAACTGACTCTGTTAGGTAAGGTAATATATTGGTATGTATATATCACCGTCTCAATATATCCAGTTTATTATATATTTTAAATTTTTTTCTGTGAAATGTAATATGCATCTCGGGTCAAAACAGGCGGTTGCAATGATTTAGTGCACAAGATGTGTTTAATTTCCTTGCTTGGATTAAGTATGGCTGATTTATGTTTGTTTGGGTATTCAGATATCTCACCATATCCTTCTTTTCATCTATTCTCATATCTAGACACACAATATGATGCAAGCTGATGATCCAATGGCAGCGTTTGCTCAACCTCCACAGCAGCAACAGCTTCCTCGACAGCCTCCTGCTACTCAGCAACCACAACAACAACAAACAACAACGCAGCCAACGATGGCTGTAAATAACAGTAACAATACCAATCTACCATACTCACTCTACGATGTCATACTAGACATACCACATCCAGGAATATCAAATGGCACATCGTCCAATTCAACACCAACTCAAATCTACTACCCACCATCCTCAACCAACAGTGAAGGAATTGTTAATACAATCTCACAACAACTTTTACTATCTGAATTTGGTCCACCAACCTCCACTTCATCCCAGCAACAACAAAATACTACAAGTGCAGGCATAGCAAAAATTGCAAGATTTGCATTCCCCTCTTATGAAGATCAAACTAATGCTAGTGAATTATCACAATATCAAAGTTTGAAATCAAAGTTACAATGGAATGAATCTAATTCTAATAATTTAAATAAGTATGATGTCTATTTGGAAGATGTTTATTCACCACCATCTGTTGGAAGTGGCAGTGGAAATAGTGAGGGGTATGAACGGAGTAATAGTTCTGGAACAACAAATGCAACTACTAACTACAGTGGTGGACAACGCACCTCTTCAACAACAAACAATACACAATCTCCATTAATCTTACCATCCACACATGTTTTTTCACATAAATTATCCAATGGCACAGTAATACACGGCCATGTTCGTCATTATTTACCCCATCATGGAAAGAAGAATAAACAAGATGAGGATAATACGAAACGATTAGATGTTGGACGACGATGTGTTCGAGCATTGGTACTATTAACACGTAATGATGGTGGGGGGAGTAGATTGTATAATGGTTTATTGAAGTGTATGGAAATGATTATTTTGCAACAACAGAGTTGTGGTGAGAATAATGCAAAAACAGCAGCAGAGAGTAGATTACAATGGTTTCTCCAATCTATACATCAGGAACATTTAAATTTATGCCGTACAATTAATACTGCATTAATTGAACAACAGCAAAATCAACAACAGCAAGGAAAGAATAAGAAACAACGTATATTATCCAAACCACAAATACTAACAATACCATTAATTGAAGTAGGTAAAGGGTATGGATTATATGGTAATATTGATTTAATCAAGTTTGTTATCCCACCATCCTTTGTACATTCACGAGATACTAATGATAATAGTGATAATGAATTAGATAGTGCAGCATTATCACGAAATGATATAATGCCAATGATACGTTGTTTAGGTGTACAACGAACTATGCGATTATTATCAGCATTAATGTCTGATAAACGTATTATATTTACATCGAATAATGTTACCAAGTTATCAGCTGTTAGTTATGGCGCGTTATCAATGTTAGGTCAAGGATTATTAGTACCACCATTGATATTTGTACCTATCTTACCTCCCGGATTGATATCAATATTATCAACACCAAGTCCATATGTTATTGGTGTATTAACTGGACAAACATCCAATTATATTAATTTACGGAATGTATCAAGTACTATTGGTGAGGTAGTTTTGTTTGACTTAGATTCAACATCACAACAATTTAATGGTGAACCATATTTTCATAATATGGCCAATCCACAACGAGCAGTGCCAGATTTGACACGACGGAATGTTGATGATATGGATATAGCATCGGCTCGGATGGTATCAATAGCTGATATATTATATCAGGATTTGAATGAATGTGTAAAGGCTGATAAGAAATTATTTTGGCAAGGCGCGGTACAAGAAAAGTTGGGTGCCGCTGCTGCCAAGGGTAAGAAGGTAGCCAGTGCGGCCATGAAGAAGGGATTGAAGTTTATTAAATCAAAAACTAGTAAGGTTGATGAAAGGGAGACTTCCGAACGATCATCAGGTGAGGGTGGTGATGGAGGAGGAGGTGAAAATGATGACAATGTAGATGATGATGATCAACAGCAGCAACAAGGAGAGGGAAGCTTGACCAAACTAGTTGGCAAGGGGAATTATGCATATGAACAAGGTTTCTCAAGTGAAAAGTCCGAGGAGGATGCTCGTATTGCATTCTCAATCTTCTTCGTGAGTTTACTTGGTGATATCCGAACGTATATGACACAACAAACTCCCGGCCAGCCACCCGTGGCTGATAAGGAAAAGTTCATGAAGTATCGAGCGTCCAATGGTGATATGCCTGGATCTGGAATGTTTTTACTTATTGGTAACTTTCTTCGCGGTAAGACATTTGATGCCTTTGTTGCAGCTCGATTGGAAGAGCTACAACTGCGACGTCCAGTATCAGAGGATGCTCCGTTGTTTGCACTTGTCACGAACTATCATCGATTGAACAAGATTGACTTTAGTATGAACAACGTTAGACAAACGGTACGTCAAGTTGCTACACAAGACTTTCCCACGAGGTATTTAATTGATTGGAATATGAAGATACGTGATAAGGTATCCCAACTTACTTCGAGTCAAGCCTTCCAAGGTGACTTTAAGAGGGCAGTATCACAGCTTACAGACGATTGTCATGAATGTAGTACTATTTTGATTGATACCATGATGGTATTATGGACTCGAATGCAAGAGGGGAAGGGATTGCAGTGGAAGAAGGCATTACTTACACTACAGATCTTTCGTAGTTTACTATTATATGGTCCAATCAATTTTGTTGCTGAGGCGATTGATGGCTTTGCATCAATTCGTATTATGAAATCATATACCGAAGCTCTGAGAGGACAAAACTCAAAGCTTGTTCGTGATGTTGCAGTTGACATTTATTCCTTGATTGTCGATCTGCCAGTCCTCTTTGCTAGGAGGAGGGAATGTATGAACGTACTTCGGCTGGCCAAGGATCCAAAACCATCTCCACTTCGAAAGGAGACTCGTATGATTAGAGGCATTAATCAATTCCGTAATGTTCATACGGCGTTACGTCCTCCGGGTGTTGCTGCTGTGGCCCCTGCTCCTCCAACTCTAGATGGCGGTGTTGATCTTTTGAATCAAGGGGCGGCGACTACCAGTGTAGTGCAGTCAAGTCCAATGCCTTCTACTACCAGTAGTGTTGTGCCTCAACCAAGGAACAACTACTCGAATGACTTGCTGTCGATGAGTGTTGCTGCCCCAGCTCATCCAACGCCTCAAGTGACAAATACAATACCTCCAAGTGCATCTCAACCCGGCAACTATTCAAATGACTTGTTGGCAATGAGTTTTGCCTCACCATCACCTCAAGTCGGAGCCCCGAATGGTTCAGTTGTTGGTGTGGGACAAGCAGCAACGCCGTCGGATGCATTCAACATGCAAGCGATGAGCCAAGCCACACCAAGTGTAGCAACTCCAAGTATACCTCCTTCTCAACCGACTACTAGTCAGCCACCAGCGCCTGTTCTTCCTTCTGCTAATATGATGTCAAAACCACCACCTCGTATGACACAGAGTGCACAGTCTCAGCCTTCATTTGCAACTAGTGTCCCTTCTATGCCAATGCAGCCTTTGCAACAACAACAGCCGTCATCTCAACCGATCATGAATCAGCAGCCAACAATGGCTACTCAACCTCCGATGAACTCATCCTTTTCAATGATGACCAATTCTCAAGTTCCTCCATCTTCTCAGCCAATGCAACAACAACCGATGATGAGAGCTCCTGTTATGAATCAGCCTCCAATGAATGCCCCTCCTATGCAAGGAAGTTACCATCAACAACAATCATATCCACAACAGCAAGGTATGATGCAACAGCAACCGATGGTAATGAATCAGATGCCACAACAACAAGCATCTACAGGCTATGCAATGATTCAACAGGGAGGAGCAGCTCCTCAATACCAACAACAAGGAGTAATGCAGCCACCACAGCAACCAATGCCAATGAATCCTTATTCTCAACCACAAAATGCACAAAAGAAATAAGCAAGTTGATTGGCTTGAACATAGAAATAAAGTAAAAGGTTCTCTTAGACTTAATCAACCTGTTATTTATTTGCCGAGTGTCTCGGGCCCAAACTTCATCAAATTTGCATAAGAATCGGATGCCAAGTACTTCTTGATACCCTCATTACTCTCAACCTTTGCCGTCCATTCCTTCAATGTGGGAAATGAACCCAAAGCTGTGGGTACCCTGTTAGAACCCATGTTAACAACTGCATCATAGATTGCAATATCAGCCAATGTCAAATCACTACCCAGAAAATATTCTCCATCGGATTCTTTGAGCTGACGTTCAATGTTACCAAGATGTAATGGAAGAACCGTAGCAATGAACTCATCCGCTGACTCCTGCGAGGCACCCCATGAGATGAAACATTTATAGGATTCCTTCCTCAAATCCTCTGCGTCCTCGATTAATTTATCAGTGGTGTATAATCCGTCGTCATCTGTGGGTAGTAAGTTACCCATCCTTCCAACTGCACGCAAGACTGCTCCACTTTGCGTGTACACCTTTCCATCACCCATTTCCAACAATGGTATATTAGTTGTTGTGTTTCCTCCAACTTTACGCCATGCTTCTTTATCCTCTTTACTTGGCTATAATATAGGTTTATATAAGAACATATTATGTGTCAGATGAAGATTGCAATTGACATATACCAAAGGATATAGCGAAAGATATTTTTTTGGCACTACACACAACTTAGGTCAGATACAATTCAATAGACATTTAGTTTCCAGCCATATAGCATAGCACAAACAAGATATTAAGGAAAGGATATTTTTTGTGTGTATATCTTGTGTTCACTTTATATCAAACACTCACTGGGAAACCACCGCTTGGATAAACATCTTCAAAAGGAATGTTTGCGGCACTTAACGCAAGACGTATCATATTGGCGCGCCCTGTGGCGGGGTAGTAGTGGAGTTTGTTCATGGTAAGATTAGTTAGTGGGGGTGATGAGTAGTAGAGATCTTTGCAAAAGGATACCGCAAGTTATTTGCAAATTTGCATTGTTTTGATGACTCACATCATCTCTTATTGTTGTTGTTGTACCTACCTTCGATATATTCTATATATTGACATATTTGAGTAATTGAGAGTATTGTAGTTGGTGCTTCATACTGCTGTGAACATAATCAGATATTTGGTTGGTTAGATACAATCTGTATTGAGTTTAGACAGGTATAATTTCAAAGAAAGAATTTAGTACATCAACTTAGTGGTTGGATATGCGCTGGTTATCACTTGCAACAACAGTTTTCTTTACTGCATCTCCTCAAGTGTCACATTCATTGGCTTTTGTACCATCAAGCTCCAGAAGAATCTTATTAACAACTCTCTTATCATCCAGTACTATATTTACTTCTGCTGAAGAAGGGGAGTGCAGCAACGAAACTGTAGTAACACCTCCACTATCTGAAATGTATGATTCCGAGTATCCTGGGACTGCCGTACAGCGTCTCAAAGCTGTACATGAGCGTGTAAAGATTATTGCTAATGATGGATCACTCAATGGCAAATGGGAAGATGTTAGGAGACGTATACTATGGGCAGGAGGATTGAAAGACTTGCCGAATGCTTCTCCAGGTCAGGGATATACTGGCCACTCATTTAATGACTGGAATCACGTTGATTTGACAACAATGAATGATGAAATCTCGGATAACGAAAACGATGGTAGTGTGAAAGGGATAGCTGTAGGCAATCAACTAGGGCCAGGAATTCGTATTGCTAGCGAATCAGAGTTGGGTCCGGGGGGATCATGGAGTACATGTGCATTGGGTTGTAACAAGAATCCACCATCTGATGTAGCACATGTGCAATTCCGAAGTAGGATTGCATTCAAGCTAGTCTGGGTACCAAATGCAAATTATGATAAATTTGTTTTAGTGGATGATGATGGGAAACTGTTAGCAAAGGGGAATCCAACAGAGCCATTACCCGACAGACGAGAAAGGGAGATGAATTATCAAATAATGAAGGGAAGCAAGTATGCTACGGTTGCTGACAGTCTTGCCTAAATGAACTACACATCATAAAACTATAGCACTTCTGTAAGAACTTTATTTTCAGATTTCCATAAGCTTCTGTTCAATAATCTGTTTCCACTTTTCATACCCCATATCATTTAGATGTAAACCGTCTTTATCAAAGTATCTATCATCTGGTATTGCTTTACTATGAATTGCTCCCGGGACATTTGCAGTTTCTTCTGTACAGAATAAAGTTAGACAATCTATGTATGTAATTTGATCTTTGGCATGATGCTTTCGTATCGCTCTATGCAATCCATTATTCAGCTTTGTATATTGTTTACGACTTGTATTGTCATTTATTAGCCAGGGTTCAAACTTAGGACCGATAAATATTAGTTTCAAATCTGGTTCGCTTGATGGAAATAGAGCATCTAAAACTGCTCGAAATGTTTCTAGTGTCTGATCAATTGATCGTCCTGTACTGATATCATTCTCTCCCGCACAACATATAAGTATATTGTCATCTACAGTAATATTTGTGTCATCTTTTGCATCTTCTTTCCATTTATTGATCTGTTGCAATACATCTGACATCTGAGCACCACCAACCCCATAGTTGCAATGATGATGTGATGTCGATGATAATGTTGGTGTTGATGTAGGATACCTTGGATAGAGGGACGAATGCCATCGTGATATGTCAGAATCTCCGAATAGAATCATCACGTCGCCAATACTACCTGTGCTCTAAACAAAAGCAATCCACGACGTTTTGTAAATCCTCCTTCATCCCCTTTTATTCTCCCCCATACGGTGCTTTCCCCTCTGGTAGGTCTACAGATAATTCTTCAATCGTTTTTAACTGTCACCCCAAGATACTAATACAGAGGAATTAGTATTATATTGGGGAAAACCACTTCTTTTTGGTCTTGCTTTTGGGACAAGACAAAGACCAAATTTCCTAGGTAATCATTTATTTGTCGTGCGCGTAGATTGCAATGGCAGTAAGGATTAGTGTATTCTGATCCCAGAGATAGATTGCAATTTATTGTTCTTATTGTCAAGCACATAAAAAGAATATCGATCAAAAGTGACAGAAGACTATCAAAAGAGACGGCACAATATCAAAAAAGAGAAATATATAAAACGATGGGGGTTATAGACATGCAGATGAATAAATCTCGAGCAGATGCTCGTACTAGGACTATACGACGACAGCATATTATTAGCCAATCATCATCATTAAACCAATCACAGACATCATCGCCTTTATCCAAGAAGCGTAGATTGCAACTCTCCCCGCCGACAACGGAGACAAACATATCACAATCTCTATCGTCGACACCTACTCAAACTCAAACTCCATCGTCACCATCTACTAATTGTAGAAGGTGTTCATCTCCATCAAGATTGATATCAGTAGATAATAGAAGAAAACGTCCACCACGACATCCCGACAGTCCAATCCCTACTTCATCGTCATCACTTTGTGATGCACCAATGTTGTGCTCACGACACGATATCATTGATGATTATAAAAATGAAAAGTATCCTAAAGAGTTACTAGCAAGAATAGAAAAGAAGAATAGTTATACCAACATAGTAGATAATGAGCAAAGAGATGAAAAAGAAGATGCACATCGTTCAGTGGCAAGTAATGATACCTTATGTTTGAGTATTGATACCGGAGATGAGAAAGATTTTCAAAAAATACCAGTAATGACCGATAAAGAAAGCAGTAGTATAACATTATCAGAAGTGAAAGAACAAAAGAAAGACTCTATACTTGACTTCTTTAAACGATTGCCAAGCACATTAATCAAGGGAAGAAGAGAGGAGAAGGATAGTAATGTCAATAATGCATCGGTATCCTGTGAAGTTGGTGTGGTATCCCCCATATGTGAGAATGAGATACTTGATGAAGAACAACAACACAAAGTGGTGAGCAATGATACATTTCGCCTATTGTTGAGTAGATCACAAGAAGAAGGAGAAACATTTGATGGTGTAAGTGATAGTCTTCACTTGAAAAGCGAGTCATCGGAATCAGAACTACAACAGAAGGTATTGCCGTTTGAGTGTCTTGATATATGGCCATAGGATTAGGTAGCGTTGTTCTAAGATAATGTAATAAGTTAGCCCTGATACCTCATCTACGTTTATGCTTACATCTATACCGTATTTCTTCTCACAAAAAGGATTCGATGTTATCAAGGAACCCTTCTTTACAGCCCGCACCAAAGATATCATACCCAATAAAATACAAATTCGACAAACTTCTTATAGAGCACCATGTACGTCAGTATCAACAGTATGTTGTAATGAAATGTTCCTTTCATTCAAACTATACCTTGACTCCTCATGTATCGATACCATATCATCCTTTGCCTCTCCAAACCCACTAGTTGAACCGCTAGCACAGCAAATAAATCTTTTTGTCCAATGATCATGTTTACTCCACTGTGGTTTACATGCTGCGATGGGTTTCACCCAAAATGATGAAGGTTCTTGATGTCGACGTGTGTAACTATCACTGCTGCTCATAGTACTAGAAGTACTGACCGTGCCGAATGAGCTTGTTACAGTACCATATGACCGCGAACGATGCTTGGATATGTCATCTATCATCTTTAACAATCCCGTACTTGATTTGGAATAAGCTGAATAGTTATCATCACCAACCATACTGCTTCCACCCGATAAAGAGTCACTAGCTGTGTTATCAGCAGCTACTGAATCTCCATGACGGCTGCTACTACTATGAACACCAAATGATTGAGTATCACGAAATACATTCTTCTCCTGCTCAATTTCAAACTTCATATTCTTCTTCTCGATAAACCCATCTAATGTCTTCTTCTTCTTGAGCACTACTGCAGATTGACTTGGATCATACTCGTAGCTATCTTCCTGTTCAATCTTCTTCTGGGCGGGTGGGTCTTTTGACGTTTGTTTTGCCATGGTATAATTGACTTGTATACGCTCAGTTAATGGTAGTGGCTCGGGATCCGTTACCCGTATCAATAGTCTAACTGAAGCTCTATCAGATAGTCCACATTTCAATGTATCTCCCTTCAACCTCATCATATTCACTTTACTACTACTGCTCATTAATAGTCCTCGAGTTGTTGTAGCTGCCTGGAAGGCACTTTCAAAGTTTACAACAGGTACATTCTTTATTAATCCATCGACCCCAGTCTCGCTTTCTAATCCACCTTCATTGCCTGATATGAACACATGAGCCGAACCAAGCTTGAACATCTTACCATTCCTAGAAATAGAAATCTGTATAGGACATAGCTGCGGAGCATATCGTGTTGAATTGCCCGACTGTGTATCCTCGGCAAGATCTTTTGACCCGGCAGCAAAGGTTTCGTCATCTTCGCGTTTGAAGTATCTTGTGAATGTAAATGATGATAGTTTGGAATGAGAATCAGAATCTTGTGTTGGCCAGTGTATATCTTGATTGAATGTTGTAGAGCTGTTGTTATTTGAGTTTTTGGGTAATGATAACGGTAGACTTGGTATATGCGTCATTATCTTCTTCTGCTTTTCAGTACGTTGGAAAGATGTAACAATAGTGGTACACGCTGGTTGCTGCTGTGCATGATCGGCATATGACATTGACAATTCTGACAATACATCCTCATTATCCTTCTGACCACCACTACGGTTGAATAGCTTCTTCTTGTTCTTCTTGGCTGATTCCTTTACCAAGAGGCCCGTCATCGATAAGATGGTAATTGAAACATTGAGTGCCTTCTTTTGGGGAAGTGGTTGTTGAGTGGATCTTCTCGATGGAAGAGCACCTAGGTATTGTGATTCACTACTACTTTCACGTCGGACGCTGCGATCGGCGCCGACGGAAGTAGGAGAGGATGCCGTCATGGTTGATGCGCTATAGATTGGTAAGTAATAGTTGTTTGCAACTAAATAGATATAATAGTTCGATGCTGCTTATAGTTGTTGCAACAATAGTTCGATGCTTCGATTTGCATTGAATTATGAAACGAAGTACATACATAAACGCCCTACTTCCCCAATAGTTGATCTCATCTCATAGTAGCCGTGCCTCAAAACATGGTAGTAATTGTCATTCATCTGCCGATGGTTAAAAAGTTATTCGCCTAAAATTTTGACTCGCGACTCAGCAGTGTAAAAGGAGTCCCTTCTAGAGGATACCTCCAAAGATGTGATCCTCAACTCTACGACCTTTATATGGTCTGATTATCAAGCTATGCCCTGAGAGATAGGATGTACCTCTCTTTTCTTTGGCCGGTTGATATGGGAATATATCATTCAGTATTGATTCCAAACAGTTAAAAGGATACCCTACCCAAAAATGCACTAATGTGGTTGTATCTTGGTATATGAGTTGCTGGAAGGAATATTTGAGATAAGATCATATTATAAAGGCTTAGACTACTGTTAAAGTGATCACCAATACATCGATTTATCATCTGTGTGTGCCTCATCTTCTTCTGGTGGCGGCGAGATACCACATTCTATCCACCATTGTTTGCTTTTTTCAGCTTGTTCCTCTGTATAGTGACTTTGGAGAGTTTCGATTACCTCGTTCCAAATAAATGTACCGATATCATTCCCATAGATCTTATCCACCCCAGGGACCCCACGGTTGTAGAAGAACTCCATGTTGGCATCGTCACGGTGAACGCATTGTATTGCGCATTCTTCTATATCTCTCCTGAGGAAAGCAATCTTTGTATCACATAATCCTGTCAACTCTGCCAAATGTCTATCGTCGTCTGATACATCAATTCTCAACATTGCATTAGTAAAAGTAGCCGAATCGAGCTGGAGAAATCTCTGATGTGTATCATATAAACTAACTCGGAAGTGCATCAATAGCCATTCATGAGTAGGATGATCATATGTCTTTATCTTCGGATGAGAAAGAGAACCACAAAATCTAACATCACAAAACTGATTTGCTAATATTCCATCCGGCGTAACTTCCATAAATCGCTGCATCACTTCAGTATGGACACAAAAGTCGAAGTATTCAATAGCGTTCTTCTTGTTACATTCCCAATACGTTCCAGCAACTCCAACAATGTCACTTAATTCGTCATCGAAGGACATGATTTTCTCATATCGGATGATATTTGAATCTCCACTACCAAACTTAGCATTAGCTTTTCCAACATCAATAAGTAATTTACCACCACAATAGAAAGCCTTTTCGACTACATGTGTCTCTTGTTTCCTCTTTGCAATAATATCTTGAAAGTATCTAACTCGTAAAGGGTGGTACATATCATCATTATCTAAAAACATTATCCAGGCATTTGCCTTAATCTTTGCTGATACTTCTATAAGTGATTTGTAATGTTGAAACTGAGACTTCTTGGTATAATCTTCATCTGATGATTCTTCTAATAATACAATCCATTGATGGTTTTGATTAAGAGCATCGATACGGAGAGTTTCCATAGCCAATTCACAAAGATCACGTTTACCACTGATACTAATGAGGATTCGACATCTTCCCTTTTGCTCAACTAAACTACGAGAACATTGACGGAATTGTTCACATCTTCTTCTAGTATCGAGATGACATGGCACTAATACATGTACTATATTCCAATCGCCTGAATAATAAAAGGAATCATTACCCCGGATAGACCACATTGACAATACTTTGTTTGAGCCATCATCTAGTTTCATTTTTACGCGATACCTAGATACATCTTTATCATATCGAGTAATTATACAATGTTCACCATTCAACTCCGGCGAAGAAACTAGACCACCGATGACTACTGTCTCTTTAGCAGTAGGCAGCCTTTGGCATACCATTATTATTCAATACAATATATAAAACAAGAAATATCTTTTTTTGCTATTGTAAATTGTAGGTAGTGTTCGGCAGGAGGTATCCTCGAGGATACCTCAACTACCCCACTCTCTCTATGCTGGGTCACAAGGAAGGATCTTTGATTTGAATATACAATATATACCTTGCCCATCACATCTAGTTTTCTACATTGTAACTGCAATAGCTTTTACTTTGACTTACTAATCTATTACAAAAAGATACATAGTATAACAAACCCCTGGATAACTCTCCTACTCTTAGTCTTCTTCAATCGTCGAACTCATTGTTGGTTCAGGTGTCGGGGCAGAGCTTACTGATGGGGCTGAAGAGATACTAGGTTGATCTGACGGCTGCTGACTAGGGGATTCCGACGGAGAAGCAGAAGGTTCAAGGCACGGAACCAAATCTCCTTCAAACTCTAGATCTTCGTTTTCCCTGCACTCAATTTGCTCAAATTCATCACATGTTACGGTAGGAATTCCACCATTCTTCACAGTATACCAGTTGGTACTACACTGTGCGACAGTAGTGGTATCTGTATCGTTCAGTAAGGATCTTGTGAGCTGTGACGAGGTTAGAGCAGTCATTTGACGAATAACCTTGGTGAACTCCTTGTTCTCTAGTGCCGGTTGACGACATATCGATTCTTCTTCTAGTGCTCTCTCTAGAGATCGTTGTGCATTGTTCTGGTTAGGACGGTTTGGACGTGGCGGTCTATTCGGTCTGCCGCCGCCTCCTTGTCCAGGTCTCTGGGGCCGTGGGGGTCTGTTTCCACCACCCTGTGGCCTCTGTGGCCGAATGGGAGTCACATCCAAAGTCGACGCATCTCCTGGCCGAGAAGGTAGTGCTCCAGGTCTAGAAGGTAGTGCGTCGGGTCTTCCAGGAGGTCTATTGGGTGGTCTTCCGCCGCCCAATCCTCTTCCTCCGCATCGGTCAAAGTTACAGCCCAACGTCTTGCAGAACCTCCCTGGTGATGCATTAATCGATGTTTGACTACAGCACAAAGCATGATTGGACACATCACACATATCTGGACCATCATTTCCTCCAAACTGAAGATTTCGATTCCTCATCCCACCCTTCTTCATTGCCTGAAGTTTCTCTTTTCTCATTTGAGTATACTGAGTTGTTAACTCATTACTAAATGCCTTCTTCACGGTATACATTAACTGGACTTTAATGGCCATTGCCACCACCACCTCGCCGTCTGAATCACGTGTAATCTGTGCATCAATATCATTCTCGTCAATGAAAGCACAGGCTGGCATGAATGAATTAACATTTCCCGTATTCTCGGCGAAATATTTGAGGGTTGCTTCTTCGATATCAATCATATCATCACACGTCAAATCCTTGGCATCTTGGAATAAACTCAAGTGCATAGTACCCTCACTCCGAGCTTCAATAGTTCGTGAAACTATATATGGCTTTGTATAAGGTACAGGATACCCCGGTGGGATGGGTCGACCTCGTTTATACAATATAGCAGCCAAATTGTATGAATTTCGTTCGACATGATCACAATCTTCAACAGTATTACTTGGATCGACTGTGCGTGAGTAGCAAGTCCTATACATGTCAGGTGGTTCTAGACATTGATTACGAAACTTGCGAACGTTTTGTTCAGTGACTGGTCTATTGCCAAACTTGTTCTTCTTGTATGCATCTGTACGCTTGGTGAATTGTCCTTGTTTCTTCTTGGTCTTGAATTTGTTACGCTTGAAACCGTGACCAAAGCGGCTGATGCGGTGTTTGAATAGAAGGAAGAGGATAGTGGAGGTGGCGGTTAGTACATAGGAGGGTGTCATGTAAACAATTGCCGCACCCGCAACATAGATAGATCCTTGATTTAGTTTCAAGGCTCCCCTCCCAAATTAAATATAATATAGACCACTAACTTCCAGGTATCCCCATTATCTCAATCCCCAAACCAAAACATATTATACTCTAACAATATAAAAGAACTGAATACTTACCCATTCCTCTTCCTTAATTCTCGGTCATCCTCGATAGATTGTGTACCCTTGAGTACAACCTTATTAACAACATCTCCAATCTCTTCTTGTTCTTGACGTTGTTGCTCTTCAGAGATGAGAGGAGAATCAACACCATATTCCCACTCTTCTAACTCTTCATCGTTCCATTCATATTCACTACCATTATAATCCTCTTCTTCTTCCATTGCCTTGTCTAAATATTTTTGATGTAATACTTGTGTTAAATGTTCTTCTAATGATAATCTACTCTCACTTCCACTACTGATTGAACGAGCAGCATCAACTTGTTGAATTATTAAATCAATTTCATCGTTAGAAAATTCCATATCCAACTTTTCTAACCGTTCTTCTTCCTCATCTTCTACATCATCAGGAGAGGTATTGTAATCGTATTCTTCACTTATCGATGGTTCGGCTAGAATACCCCCACGCCCCTCTTGATTATTACCATAGATGTAATAATCTTCATTATTATATATATCAAATAATTCTTCATCTATTAATCCTTCATCGTTTATATTGTTGTCAACATTAATAACCTCCTGTGCTATTGTAGAGTAGTAGCAATTAGTGAATAAAAGTAATATTGCAATACCTCTTCTTCTTGACATATAATTGCAACTGGCCGCGGCGCTAGTGGTTGAAAATTGTCGTATTCTCTTCATATTTAGATGTATAATTGTTTAACTATCCATCCACTATCATCTATGCATTATTGAGTTATGTTAGTCGTCAAATGAAGGCTATGAAAAAGGCTCATAGTCAACAAGATGCGACAAGAAATGTCACAAGTATGAAAAGTTAAGTGGAGACTTTTCGGGGCCAACACCACGAGAGATATTAACAACTACTCATATTGTTAAAGAGTAAGTAATGCATGCTGAGATGAACCTTATCCAATAAGTTGCTATATCATATAGGGACACGAGTGTAGAGCATAAGCTATCATTAAGTACATTTAGTATCTTCGCCCAATGTTGACGAGATTTTACGGTCTGTACGAAGCTGTATCGAAGCAAGCTAATCCTTGCTCTCCTCCTCACTTAATTGTGTTGAGCACCGACATATCGTTTGAATGATGAATACGTCCTCTGTTTAAACTCAGCTCTCTTTGCTTCCCATTTGGCATCCATCTCAGCCTCATATTGTTCTCTCCGGATTGCATCATATTCACTTGTGAAATTCATACCAAATCCCCACCATTGACCTTCGAGTTGTAAACTACCATCATTCGGGGCGTTGTATATTGCTGTTCCATATAGTAACACTGACATACCAATAATTTGAAGGTAACTATATTGAGTCCATACCTCACCAAAGAGTGGATTGATATAGTAAAAGATGAACAAGTCTGTTACCCATACCGTTATAGGTCGAAAGTTGTCCAATATTGCATGCCAAACGGAACTTAGCATGAATGTCACCAACACTGCAAACAGATTGTAGAAAAAGATTGTAAAGAAATATATGATACTGTCACGATGAATGAGAGGGGAAGAGTGTGAGATTTTCTTGACGACAGTGATCAAATAAACATACTTCAATAAATCAACACAACTTACAATGCAACTTGAATGTTTCTGCTGTTCATAAACATTGCCCACGTATTGAAAGGGTCTTCATACGATCCATGATCATCTCCTGGCATGAAATAGCTATGAGGTTTACAGAAGAGAATGAATCAGTACACTATCACATATGAAATCAATTCAACAGAAGCAATTAAAGCACTACTCACCCGATTGGGTACATGACAAAAAGTCCGAGAAAAGTCCCCCAAAAGCCTTCCATTCCAATCAGCAGTAAAGGAGGTGCTGGTATATCCATCTTCATAGCATGTTCCTCGAATACAAACTGAACAGCTTGGACGAATGCACCCGCCATCATCAAACAAACACCCATAAATGTTTGAGCAGATGTTACATTGCCATTACTTCCCCCGTCAACGCCTTCTCCGCTTGTTGCTAATAAAGCTGTAGCACCCACAATCACAACACTGATCACATTCCAGAATACTCCTACCCAATGGAACTTATGTAAATGCTCTTTAAGAACATGTTGCTTCATTAACGCGACAAAGATGATACCACTACCTCGTAACATTTGATATATTGACACATCAAGGTATTGCAATCCCATCATACATAGAGCAGTGGCGGCTAAATCAAAGATTGCAGGAATAGCCAAGAAGAAATACATCCAAACTGGTATTGTCTCCTTAGATGAAGGTATTGTATTGTTGGATGTGACCTCTTCACCACCACTAATAGTCTTACCAAATTTACTACCCGATACTAAACTTGTTTTCTCACTTGCAATCTCTACATCCTTCTCATTATTATTCTTCACCACGCCAGTATGATCATATCCAGGGAATGGAATTTTAAACAATAATACAATCCAATGCATAACTAATCCAAATAGCATACCAACGAACATACCGAAAGTCTGGAATAATGGTTTAGTAAATATCTCTTCATTTAACTCGCCAGTATCCTCATTAATCGTCCCATTTGTACCATATAAGTTCATCATTGTTTTACTGCATATTGAACATCCTGTACCGAATAATATTGCTAGTAGGAAGAGGATTATTTCGGATAGACCGCAGGTGTGTACATTTGCCAAGTTGGACATGATATTTTTTTGATTCAGAGTAGTTGCAAAGTATACAATGTATGATTCTATCTACCAACAACGATGTCTAAAGCGCGGCGGCCCACCAACTTCTAGTTACTCCTCACCATAAAAAATGCTAAGAGCTTTTGGCGATTTAAACGTGTGCAAGCTGTCATTTATTGACACACAAAACTGAAGCCAGTATGTGGCGGCACTAATAGCCAAATAGTGGGGGGTATAAGGAGACAGGGATATATTAGGTGAGCAATATTGTCGTTGTGGAGTCAGCGGTGGCGATGGTGTGGGCGGCCGGCGGCAGTATTATATTTGTATATTTATAAAAAAGAACTCCATTGCAATTGCAGTGTTGCAAATTTTCTGAGGTGTTTTGCAGCTTTGGGAAGGCTAAGAGAACTATTATGCATTGATTGGCATGTTAGATTGTATAGGTATGAGGGTGTGTCTCTAGATGACCACTTTTCAGTGCTCTTGTGTATGATTGTATGTGTGCATAAGATGTACATAAAATTGGAATAATTGGTTTAGCTATTGTACTGTGCTACCAGTTCGGGATGAGTGGTTGTACATTGTTAGATTGGTTATTATTATATTGTGCATTCCTCTATATCGCCGACCTTTAATATGATCTAATGTGCCTCTTCTTTACTTCTTTTCTATACAAAATTCGATCAGACAAGTGTGGCATTTTAAGCCAGAAAGAAAGAGAGAGATATACAAGTTTGGTTTATTTAGAAGGGATTATATAGTTTCCATTTGATATTAGATTGTGGTTAGAGATACAATGGCCTCGACAGCTGCAATAGAAAGTCCAAGGAGAGATAACAACTACTTCTCTGCCAATAATATGAACCGCAATAATTGCAATGAAGAGGATGAAGGCTCAACATCAAATAATATGGCTGTAAATTATCAAGAAGAGGATGATTTTCCACTCATAGATGAGGAGGATGAAGACTATTTCGATACCCAATACTTTCATCAATCGTCTACACAATCTTCAACTTCCCAACAACAAAAACAGATTAGCAACAATTCATCATCGGAAGAACAAAGCAATGAAGATGCATGGGTACAATTATTAAACTTACCACCAAATCTAACATCACAAAACTTGGCACCAGTTGGTGGAATGCGACGTGTTTCATCATGTTACTTTTCAATAGCATCCAATATGTCAAATGATTCACCCAATAACAACAATAACACTAATAATACAATGAGACGAGTCTTCTCCAGTACATCACTTGCATCTCAATTTGGATATGATGCATTATCATTCGATGGGCGTAACCCTACAGACTTTCTATTACATGATATATTAATGAATGTATTTACTTTTCTAGATGCACGGAGTTTGGCTAGCTTTTCAGAGACTGGGCGACGATGCAACTTTGAATGCTTTTATTTTATGGAATTACAATTACAAAGGGCGTTATTGATGGGAAGTAGTCATGTTGGGGATTATAATAATGAAAGAGATAAGGGGGATAAAGTTGATGTTCAGGTAGATAATGAAACTGATCAAAATGATGCAGAAGAAAATGTGGATGACATTGGTTTGT
>Ga0214477_100668_pt1 | contig 22505 bp, 18 predicted proteins | sample M1_20Mar14CPVII9_FD_165058 | JGI IMG/M metagenome (GOLD analysis project Ga0214477, IMG submission 165058) | Marine eukaryotic communities from Monterey Bay, California, United States - M1_20Mar14CPVII9sort6BwellC16 | ecosystem: Environmental > Aquatic > Marine > Unclassified | place: USA...
AAACTCAGCAATTGTCAAGCAAGGAGTTGGACCTGGAGTACCGATAATCGGAGCGTTTGTCGGCTGTTTCGAAGGTTGAGATGATGGTTGTCTTGAAGGACCAGCTGTTGGACTTTGTGAAGGCTGTGTGATATGAAGAGAAAGAACGAGATATGAAGAGAGTGAGTGTATGTATGATAATGTGATATAATAAGGCATCCTCTCATGTCAAGAGATAAGAATATAGCACAGCTCATATACAAAACAAACAAAAGCTTACCTCTTTTGACGGCTGAGATGTCGGGACAGACGTGGGTTGAGATGATGGGGCAGACGTGGGCTGTCTAGACGGTGCCTGTGAAGGACTATTGGAAGGTGAACTTGAGATAGGATCGTTATTCGGCGATTGTGTCGGTGCTCTACTTGGAAATTGCGTTGGATTTCTAGAAGGCATCATGGACGGTTCGACAGATGTCGAAGGAGAATCAGAACTAACCGAAGGATGTAAACTAACGCTTGGCAAATTAGAAAATGAAGGCAACTGGCTCGGAACTTTAGTGTCAGACGGCAATTGACTAGTAGACGGAAGTGAACTAACACTAGGAACACTTGATAATGAAGGGAATTGACTAGATGTATATATAAGTTCAAGTGAGCATAAGATGTGTCACAAAAATGAAAATGGGATACCGTTCTAAATACCTAAAGAGACACAAGATGTGTCAACTAACTACTTACCTGGGCTCACTAGAACTTGACGGCTTGGCAGATGTAGAAGGTTGTAAACTAATGATGATATATGATATGATGTATGAGAGAGTTTGTGAGTAAAGAAGAAATGTGCACAAAAATGGAAAAAAGGATACCGCTAAAAAAGAGACACAAGATATGTACTGGACTCACCTGGGCTCACTTGATTCTGATGGGACGTATGATGGTTGTTGTGATGGTTGACTTGAGGGTAAACTTGATAGAGAGGGCACTGTACTAGCGCTAGGTTGTGATGACGGTTGTGACGACTCTGATGGAACTAGACTTTGGCTTGGCTGTATTGATAAAGTTGGACTTGCTGTTCTTGCTGATGAAGAAGTGCTGCCATTGTCTAATACCAATCCCGAATCTGTCCCTTCTGAATCCGAGGGTATCGTGGTTTGTTTCATGTAGATTATCGATCCAGACCATGTAATATCATTTCCGTGTACTACACTTGCCGGGATGTATATACACTTCATATCGTTATTAACCGTATCCTCTTCACTATCTCTGTCGGTAGTATCAAAAGTAGATGCCAAGATAGTTCTATAGTCAACATTCTTTGTTACCGTCTTACCATTGTCATCTTGTACATTGATACTGTCGATTTCAATATACAACTGTACCCTGCTTTGCTGTTCTTGATTGGTACTCGTTGTAGAGATCTTATCAACCTCCATTAGATCTCTATTATCTGAATGATTATGTTTATACCGATGGCCTTGATTCTTCTTCTTCTTTTTTGGGGATACAGTATGCTTGTTATGTTGAATCTGTTGTAAGAACGATGCGGCCTCGTCATCTTTGTTCTTCAGGCTAATCTCATCCGATGCTGCTTGATGTTTCTCAATCCAACTATCCCATGAATCAGTTAATGAATTTGACCAATTATGAATTGCATTAGTCTCTCCTTCTTCTTGTTGACTACCGATCGTATCATCAGTATAGATTTCGGCACAGTCTGATTCAACTAAGTCACCGTTATATGGAGTAATTACAATCTTATTAACATCTGATTCTGAATCCGATTGTTGATTCCATGTATCCCAATCGAGTAGTGAGTTTGACCAACTATTGATATTCCTGCCTTCTTCTGCAGCGACTTGTTGTATTCTAACGAGGTCTCCGTTGTAAAACTGTGCCACACCCTGTACTAGACCACTATTCATATTAACGATAAGCAGTGCAAAATCATCTTGATTGGCCGCAACTAAATAAACAACATTCTTCTCATAGTCATCTATTAAATCACCATAACTAAAGGTTGATCCATCTACAGCTGAGATTTTAGTACGCGATGGAATTTCATTTGTTTGTACTTCTATCAGATCAATTTGATAGTTCTCTTTCATATAGATTATTATTTCATTTATGTTTGTTAATCGTCGTCGGTGAGAAGAGTTATCGGCAGCAGCAGAAGAGGGGATGGATTGAGTAACAGAAGAGAGGTCGTTATTCCAAAAGCTAGAAAGTAAATGTGGTGCCATCTCCCTCTTATCAATTTGCTCATCCTCCACTGCCTTATCTCTGTCTCCTTTTTGTACAAGTAATAGTTGTCGTTTGTTGATTAGATGATTTGTTATTCGATTACTCTTCTTACTTATTACATTGTTATTGTTGTCATTACTATCGCCGCCATTGTGGTCAGTATTGATGCTATATCGACGTAGTGATTTGTCAAGTAGATTTATTCGATTCCGTTCTGTAAGTTCAGCTGCTGATATTGTTGTAGATGTTGATGCTTGACAGCATGTTAGAAGAGTGACTATAATTGCAATGTAGGATATCATGGCCGTCTGATATTTATATAGTTTTACAACTCTTAATTAAATTTGATCTTCTTTATCATATAATCTCTAAGTCCTAACTCGCATAACTATACCTGCAATATGACAATATAAAGAGCCATAAGGCAGTCGGTGTTGCTTAGTTGTTATTATTGGGGGATGCGCCGGCCTACTGAATGTTACTGCATATTTTGGGTCTCATGATATAGGTTCTTCTGACGTCGGACCCTTTATATTGATACACACCATTCTTGTAAGTTATCAAGATCAAAATTCACAGAGTCACTGAATTGATAATGTTTTGCCATGTGTACTTATATCTCACCTTTGCAGCCTGGTATCAATACGTAGTCTGCAGTACTTGTTGGATCAACATGGGCTCTCTGCTACTGGGGAGCTGGACATTCAACTATTCCTAATGCTTCGACATTGCAACTGATGAATAATGAACAGATACCTCAATCGATGCTACTCAACTCTCTTTTGAGAATGCCAATGGTATCTGATGGTATCAAACGAAAAGCATCCTCTGCTTTGGTAAGAGAGATAGTGTATCAGTTGATTATGTATTGCATATCATATTGTACTCATACACATATTACTCTAAAACAACTAATGTATTTGCAATGCAAAGCTGAAAGTTGAAAGAGCATCAAAGAATAGCAGACCAGTTGTATACGTACAACAAAAAGTACCATCACTTGATGTAACTCGTGTATGTGTTTCCTATACTGAGGCTAAGTTCGGAAGATTATTCTTTAAACCCATCACCATACCAGCTAGAATATGGCTTTCTTGGAAGGGTACAAAGTTGATACAGAATGTTTGCTCAAATAAAGACGATACTAATACAAAAAAGAAACATACAGCATTCATATATGAGAGGAGACGACATCGTGATCAGTACATCAAAAAGAAGCGGCAATTTGAATCTACATATTCTATCATCGAGAAGTAAGATGTTTAATCGAGAATGTATGGTGTATGGACTACAAGAATAGATGAGCTAGTGATACCAAGATATACGAATGTTATAAAACTTCTTTTATTTTCAACATGTAATCATATCATCATCCCGACATTCAATTCATGCGTCACATATAATATCATTACCCATTACCCTAACGACGCCCACGTTTATGTAGTAACTTCCTTGCCTTGCCATCCGTAATACTTTCCAAGTCTTCTTCTTCCATAATCTTCTTCTTTTTCCTAATCAAACGATTCATTGTTTCTTCCTCAGCAATTTTTTGTTGCTCCTGTATCAAAGATGTGTCATCTGAGGGGTATACTTTGGCAGCTTTTGTGCTAGCCGTCTGTGTGTTCATCATATCGACAGTATGACTAACCAATGGTTCAATATTTTGATCAGCTTGTTCTTCATTGTTGTGCATGCCGTGTGTTGCTTGATTCTTCTTGATACGATTTTCTCTAGCTTCCTTGTGATGTTTGCGCCTTGCTTTTTGTAATTCATTGTGTTTCTGTTTGTGCCCTCCAGCTTTCTTCTTTTGTGGTCCTAAAGTGCTCTTCTTTCTACGCTCTTTGTGTTTCTCTCTCTTGGTCGTTGTATCTGTATTGCCATTGGTATCTTCTTCTTCGTCCATCAATGGTACAATAAGAGAATCACTCAAAGACTCGAGTTCACCATGATCTTTAATATTTTCTTCTTCAATAGTATTCTCAATCTCTGCTTCAACTGTATCAACTTCATCCATAATCTCACCCAAATCATATTTCAATACCTCCATTTCATCTTCCAATGATGCTAGTTTTTCATCACTCTCTTCATCGTCATCGTATAGCTCAAGACTTGAATCTTCTGGAGATGGATAATCTAACCAAGTGGGAGATGGTGTATTACTGCTTAGATTCCTCTCCTTTGGTGATAGATTGTCTATTGTTTGTGTAGTCGCCTCATGGGCAGAGCATTGCATTGTGATCGCGAGCAACATTGAGATTGGAAAGTGTACCATGATTGCAAGTCAATACTTGCGTGTTAACACTATTCTATTCTGTGTGTTTGTATTGTCTATAATTAGTGTAAATGGAGTGCGTGGAGAGTCAACTCGCTCTACTCATTACTGGCAGTGCTAAATTTTGACAATCATGTGATTGTGAAGCGGCCCCTCGTTAATTATATAGGCTTGCAATACCCATTAAGAGAGATATATCATATCAATAGTAGATATATCCATATTCCACCATGAGCACTACTGACGACAACGCCGAGGTTGTTCTCCGTCCATTTCATGAAAGTAGACAGAATCGTCATGCCTATCTTTCTCGAACAAACTCACTCCTCACAGCTCTCAACAGTACCAACACTGAAGCTACACTTCTAACACTACCCAATATTAGTGGCAGTGAAGAGCGTCGTCCAACATCGACTTATATCATTCGTCCTCTATCAACCAAGGAGCAAGCAACACTACTTGATCCTCAGCAATGTAATTGTCGTCTAGAATCAAACAATGCAAATGCGCAAATTATGTATCGAGTTGCAGGCAATGGTGAAGGATCAACAATGTCAAACTGGGATATGAGTGCATCACTCAAAGCCCAAGTACATAATAATACCTTCAGCGGAAATGTCATCCTAGGCGTGTTATTAGATGGTCCAGATTCAGTTGAATTGAACAACAACAAAGGCAAAAAGTTGAGTAACATTATTGGAATTAGTAATAATAGTCTCATACAAAATTCCATACTTGAACCAGGATGTTCCATTCATAAGAATTCTGAAGTGATTTCAACACATGTTATGAAGTATGCTGCAATTATTGGTTGTGGATCTATATCATATAATAAAGATGATGTTGCAAAGAGTATATCCAAGTATAATTTTGATATGACATTAGGATCAATGGATGTTGAGGTAGGTCCAGAGTCGGGTGGTGGACGGGTTGTTAATGTTACAATTGAGAATACATTAGTTGATGTATGTCATGCATTGAATATGGATTCAAATGGTGGTACGATTGCTCCATTGTATCAACCTAGCAAGGATACTTTAGGAGAAGTAAAGATGAATGTCTTGTGTCCACACTCGGCATTACTTCATACTCCACAAGTTCATCATGTACATGTATTACCATATGCATCGATTGATTCGGCCACATCGGTATCATCTGCTATTCTATTACCCAAATCAACCATCAAGTCTGGCTCGACAGTCTCACATGCTTTACTTCAATGGTCGTCTACGATAACATCCCAATCTGATGCACACCATGTGCACTTAATGGAATGCGCATGTGTCGGTCCACATTCCTTCACTGCCAACACAATCTATGGTCCCGATAGTCATGTGTCCGGTGGTGAGGTACATTGTACAATCTTCGGTCCTAATGCCAACTCTCATCATCAATCATTGTTGATTGGCATCTTGTGGCCACTAGGACGAGGAAATGTCGGCTATGGAAGTAATGTCGGCTCGAATCATACTGGACGTATACCTGACCAAGAAACAAGTGTCGGAGAGGGTACCTTTTGGGGATTGGGCTGTGTTATTAAATTCCCAGTCGATATGACATGCAGTCCATATACTATTGTTGCGGCCGGTGTGCAGTTACCACCACAACGTATTACAATGCCATTTTCACTCATTACTGATGGTCCGGGAGGCATGAATCAATTAACACCCGGGTGGTTGTTACAATACAGTCCATATACTATTGCAAGGAGTGAGGTAAAGTTTGCAAATCGCCGTACGGCAAAACGTCATGATTATTACACTGGTTGGAAGATATTACGTGCAGGTATTATGGATTTGTTGGTGAATGCTAGAAGTTCACTAGTATATGCTGGCCAGCAGCAGAGTGCTGGTGAGAAGAAGATGGCTGTATACAAGACGGAAAAGTCAATTCCTGGCTTGGGTGCCAATCAATTGACTGAGAAGGGTCGTCAGATTGGTATCAAGGCATATACGGACGCTATTCAGCGGTATGCATTGCGTGGTTTGCTTGAGCGTTTGGTTACTCTTGTGAACAGTCAAAAGACTGGTTTGACATTGAATCAAGTCCTTGCACATGTAGGATTAGAGGGCGTTGATCAAGATAGTGCAACTAGTCTCGGTGCTCCTTCCAAGTCGGTTGTAAACTGGCCAGTCCTTCCATGGAATGAAGAGTCTCATACATCCTCTGAAGCTGTTTGGGATCATCAACATAAAATGCTCTTAAACGAACTACCTTCGATCCTATCTTCAACAAACAAGACATCTCCTATCCTTTCGCGGCTCCTTGAGAAGTGTATGGCATTAGAAGATGATCATGCCAAGAGAGTATACAAGAGTAAATCTCGAGATGATGCTCGCGGAGCAAGCACTGTTCCGGGCTATGCCGATGTTCATATAGCCGCCGAGAAGGATTCAGTTGTATTGGCAGCCAAGAAAGAAGCCGATGATGTGAGACAAGATGTCAAGTTGGTAGAGGCAGCGATTGGAGGAGGAGTCGTTAGGAGTCGTTTGTAGTTTGGATTTATTTGAGTTACTTGGAATGAAAGGGAGGGGGTACTGTTGGTAAGTCATATCTGTAATTAGTTTACATATAAGTTAAGACAGACTAGACCTCATATACTCATTAAGTCTGTCTCTCAATTGATTGATTGTAGTCTCTCCCTTGACATGATCTAAAGCCCAAGAAATGGAACAAATGACAAGGTAAGTGTGCACTCATGATGTGTACTTTTGTGAAACAACAACTAAACTAACTCACACAACACATTGCTTCTTTATACTTGATAAATTTGAATACCCTCATCAGTCTTCATTGTGTTCAAACAATCGGCAGCAAACAAAGTATTGGGTGTGGTATCATCTTCACTCGATGTCTTTTGTTTCTTAATGACGGGTGCATAATAGACGGGGGGTGGCATTTCATATACAGGTGGTGGCATTTCGAAGGGTTGAGGCATTTCATAGACAGGTGGTGGCATTTCGACAGCGAGGCTTTGTGGAGGGTCTCTCTTCTTCACCTTACTCTCCTCAGTCTCCTCCCCAGGTACTTTATTGTTTGTCCACGAGTTATCCTTGTTGGAATCACGAAGTTTCTGTGCAGCCTTCACTTTCGCTTGTTCATTGCCTACATCATACCACAACATTCTCTCGTCTTGCTTGAGAAATCTACCAGGAGGTACTTGAGCACGCCACGCCGATACAATCTCTTGAGCAATAATTGGCTTCTGACTTCGTTTGGCAACTTTGTATTCATCCTTCCTTGTGCATATCAATTGTCTAAATCGTATATTGCCCGGATTATGATTCGTCCCTCCTCCCCTTCCAATCATTACATCATGTTGACCTGGATGGGTGATGTTGGTATAAGAATAGGGTGCTGACATTGTTGTTGGCATTGACATTGTCGTTGTTGTGGATGTTATGAACATTGACATGATTAGTATGTGGTAATCTCTTGAGTTTATAGGTGGGAGATGGTGGCTTCAATTATGTGTATATCAACTCCTGTCAAGGGAATAAGAACGTTCTATTAGTATCGAGTTGAGATGAAGAATGAGAATGACGATGTGATTTTGTGAGGATGAAAAAGAGTTGAAAAAAATCTCAGTCGCAAGAGGGACTCAAAAATTACTCCTTTGTCTTCGACTCTCAAACTCTTCCACAACATAATTAATTCAACATGATAACATCAATAGCTCATCAACAATATAATAATAACGACGGGTGGGAAGAAGATGATAGTAGTGGTATGATGATGGATTATGAATTAGCAGTAGCAGCCGGTGATCAGTATAATAATGACGATCAACGAGATGCTGCCGTCGGCGGCGGCGATTATAATAATATAAATCAGCAGTGGTCCAGTACGAATAATAATAATAATAATAATGATGATAATAATATACACCACATTTTACTTGATGAAGAATATTATCATAATGACAATAATGCACAGCGTGATATAATGCAGCATCGTCAAAATAATAATTTAAACATGCATCAAGAGGATGAGAATAATAATTATTATTATTATGAAGAAAATAACAACAGTATCGATGGTGATGAGGAAGTTGATCGTAATAGACAGCAACAACTATCCTCTGATAATAATAATAATTACAATCAATCACAATATAATCAACAAATAACATACTCTCGTCAAGATGAGGTAAATAGCCATGCGTATGCGGCAGAAGATTATAATATGAATGAAGAAAATGAGAAACGTAAAGAAGGGTGTGTTACAAATAGTATGAATAATCGAACAGTTTATGAACCAAGACAATGGCATGACGATTCTGAATATTCATATAACAACAATAATAAGGATGAGGAGAGTATTAATGTTAATCGGCGGCAACAAGAGCAGTGCAACAACAGTAGAGAAGAAGAGGAACAAAGCTACTACGAAAATGTAGAATACTGCCAACAAGATAATAATTATAATACAGAAGCTGCAGAGGAAAGAGAAGAAGGAGAAGGGTGGCACTATGATGGAATTGATTTCAATCAAATACAACGTCCACCAACAATGTTTAATACTAATCAAGAAGATAACAACTACTACGACGCAGATGATGAACACATTCAGCATCAGCAAGATGAAGTACCAAGAGAAGTATCATTCATTCTCGGGCAAGATGATAGTCAAGAGTATGATGATGATCAGTTCTTAGATTATAGTCAACAGGGAGGACAACAACATAATAGTGATGATTTAGTTTACAGTGATGATGACTCTTCCATTGATTCAAATAACAACAGTGAAAAGTATCACCAACAACCTGCAGCACAGACAATCTTTCATGGCACGTCAGAGTCACTGGATGTTATTCATCGAATAGAATCAGTCATGGAAAGTCTACTCAAGTATCTTGATAAGAAGGAGGCACCCGTACTTCGTGGCTATGTTCAAAGCAGAAACAATAACAGCTTGGATGATTGTGATGAGAGTGTAGAGGAAGACGATCCAGATGCCTTCCAACCAACATACAACACATTAGGAGGTGGAGATCCAAAGTTTCATCGTAGCTTTGGTAATATTGCTCAATCAAGATCCTTCACTTCCATTTGTCTTGTCATGTCCTTCATTCATCAACTGCTACTATCCAATCGAACAACTACGACACGTGAAGTGTATTATGTATTCGTTACACACTTTCGTAATCAACGTGAATGTGATGGTGTAATACTTGATGTTGCAAAGATATTAGGAGTCTCACGTCGTTCATTGGGATTGTCGGCTAGTCCAAAAGGATGGTTCTGTGGATGTGTTGAAATCACTCGTGTTGGAACTCTATCCTCTTCAGGCAAAGACGTGAGTGGTTGTATTGATGGAACAGCTCTATCATCTATTCAAGGCTTGCCAATTACAAAGGAATGGACTGAACGTGATAGTTCGACTGGATGCACATCTGATGGTGTTGAGATTAAGATTAGGTCAAAGGATGCCAAGGTGATACTCGTTATTGAGAAGGAAGGTGTGTATAATCGCTTGTCGGAGGAACGAATCTTTGATCGATTCCCTTGCATACTCGTCACCGGTAAAGGCTTTCCCGACTTGGCTACACGAGCGTTGGTTAGTACACTTCATAATGAGCTCGAGCTGCCAGTTATTGGTTTGTGTGATTGCAATCCATATGGCATATCAGTCCTTTCTCTTTATCATTGTGCTGGTGAACGAATGGGTGTTGATGGACGCATGAGATACAGTGTTCCAATTCAATGGCTTGGTTTACGGCCATCGGAGGTTGCTCGTCTCAAGGATGATTTGCCCGAGACTGTCTTTCAAAAGCTAACAGATCTTGATAAGAAGCGAATGTCCTCACTGCTCGATCCAAACCATGAATTCTTATCGGAAGAAGATGAAGAGGAGGTTCGTGGTATGGAAGATGCTGGATACAAGGTTGAGTTGGAGGCATTGTATTGGCTTGGACCTGACTACATGGGTAATTGGGTTGTTAATATGCTTCGAAATGAGTATGATGGTAATGATGATGAAGGTAGTGATGATGAAGATTAGAGTGTAGAAGAGGAGATTGATGATGACTTCTAATATGTATATTGATAAAAAGATGTTGAGTGTAGAAGCAGTTGCTTGTTGTTTTATGCCGTAGTAAACTAATATGTACCTTATTGATTAATGTTGTTTTCACTGAATACTTCTTATGCTAATATTGATTTGTGAAGTATAATGATCTCAAAAGCAAACTATAGTATCTGTATTAACCATGTATTTTGATTGATATGACTTACATCAATTGTTTGTTATGGAAACGATGCAATGATTGCTCATTGCTCTAGTACTAGTGGAGACTAGCAATAGTGTCATATTGCAATATCTCCCAAACAGTGGGTGTATCCATCATCACTGGTTACCCGATAATTCACTCGATATAGAGCACGGAGATGATGATGGATCGTTCTATGTAGTAATTTGAGAGGACTGCTACTGCTATTGCAATATAGATTTGTGCATACGATACTATGCACTATTGATGTGAGTAGTATCCTTTTTGGGTGGCAGCACAAATCTATTAATTTATGTAGGTATTCTTAATAGACAAAGATCTCCTCTTCCATAATTAGTATTGACATCTCTATGTTCCCTAATGCTGCCTCTATCATTCTATCTGTATAAGATCTGCCTATTTCTCGTAATGAGTTCAAATGAGGTATCTTTTCTTACTTCAAATCATGGCGGTCGAAACATTCCAATAAAAAAACACCCGCTACGAACCCCAATAAGAAGTCGAAGATGACACTACTAACAATCTACTAACAAACCTGGATAGAAAGGAAGCCAATCTTGTTAGGAAAGTAATCTTATAAAGGATTTATTGGTATTTCAATATCTTGTAGAGGTTTTTGCCGCCACAAACACATTGAATCCTCTCATAATTTCACTAGCGGTTTGATAACAACCCCCAATACTCTCCTCCTCCTTTGCAATACAATATATATATAATCATGGTTGAAAAGCGTACTATCAAGATAAGCGTTGCCGTAATGGCCATCGCCGCACTAGTTATGGGCCTTGCCATTGGTCTTGGACAGAAGAATAAGAATGATAAAACTTCTTCAGCATCATCCTTACAGTCCTACACACGTCAATGTGATGACATTTTTGCTGCTTCACCACCCGGTGGTGGTGGTGGTGCTAAGAGTGGCAAGGGTCCTACTGCACCATCGGAGGGTAAAGCTGGCAAGGCCGTCGACCGTCGTGAACTCATCGTTCCAGGTACCGAGGATGCTGCCGTATCATTAGGATCGGGAAAGCGACGCATGATGAAGGAGGAATTGTTGCGTGGTAAGTAGTGTTTTGATCTATCTATTCTTTTTGCTATTCGTTGGGGGTCGGGATGGAGATATTATGGCCGAGTATCCTTGTGGCAGATCATCTTATTGGGGGCGTCAGGGTCGTATAAGTATGGCATAGCAATTCTCCCTCATAGGAGTTCATATAGCCGAAGGTCGTCCGTCTCCCCCCTCTCTATGAGATATGACGAGCAAGATATTCTGTTCCCCCCATGGCGTTTGTGTCTGTGTTCCTTTGATGAATACATACTCTAACCACTTCTCTCCTTCCATACACATCCTCTTCTCAACTCATCTATAACAACCATTACAATAGGAATTAACCATCGTGCATTAAAGTCTGGTAAGGGAGGTTGTAAGAGCAGCAAGAATGGTGGCGGGTGCACTATTCAACAACAAGCAGCTCCTGAGGTTTTCGACTGTATTGCAGTTCTGAACGTATGTGATGCCGAGACCGCTGGCGGCAAATCAGGCAAGTCAGGACCTACTTCACCTTCCGAAGGAAAGAGTGGAAAGTCAGGACCTACTTCACCATCCGAGGGTAAATCAGGCAAGTCAGGACCAACATCACCATCTGAAGGTAAATCAGGCAAGTCTGGACCTACATCACCCTCCGAGGGTAAGTCTGGAAAGTCTGGACCTACATCTCCTTCTGAAGGAAAGAGCGGCAAGAAGAGTGGTAAGCTTCTTTGTTTAGTGTTAGATTTTGATGTTTTGGTTTCTGGCTTATTATCAATATTCTAATCACATATCTCCTTCTTCACCTCCTTCCAGGCCCAACCTCACCGTCTGTATGCACCAAGAGTGCCAAAGCTGCCGGAAGTAAGGCTACATCATGTGGAAAGTCGGGCAAGTCGAATGGTTCCAACCCTGCTGATTGTGCCCCGACTGCACCCACTGGTACGAACAACATCTTCGACGACACTCCTGCCCCCTCCCCCGGAGTTTCCGCTGGAAGTTCAGAAACTGTTGGCAAGGATACAGTGGCTGAAGAAACACAGGCCGACAGAGATCCATGGGGCCAATAAGAAGAAAAGTCCAAGAACCACCCACTGGCAACCACCAAAAGAACTGTACCATCAAGCAAGGATTTATGTCAAAGAGGAATATGTCATCCGAAATGTTTTTAAGATCATTTCTGTTTGGATGATATCATTCCCCTTTTTAAGTGATACACATTTCGTGTTCTATGTTAGCAATTGGCCGTATTTTTTGTTATGATTTGCTGTTTAATTTCCCTCGAATTTGGTCACCTTCGTTGTTTGGTGCCCTTTCGAGAGAGTGCATTTACAACAATTATGCTTTAGGCCCAATCCCCCCTCAACCACTTCTTACTAGTAAGATAAAGTAATTTTATTATAGAGTAGTTAACAATCATTGAGTGTTCGTATTGTATACATATTTGTCAATGTGTTTCATGTTTTATGAATCCACATCAACCTATCAGGTGGTGTCAACCCATGTGCAGATATACTGAACTCAATACTAGACTCAGTACAAGATAGCAATGCTTAATATTTACGTCTACTTATGTACAAAAACAACAACAACCACCTCTCTTTTATGCCGCCTCATCCTCGTCATCTTCTAATTCTACAAGTTCCGCCCCATCCAGGTCCTCCCACGTCTCTCCTCCTTGAAGTAGTTCCTCAAACCTCTCGGCTGTCATATCCTTATGTTTCAGTAAGATTGGCTTACGCTCACCTCGCACAGCCGCAGCATCGAGATAGACAGTATGAACCTTATCCAATGAAGGCACGACAAACATAGTCTCCATCAAGATGTTCTCGGTAATTGATCTGAGTCCTCGTGCGCCAGAACCTCGCTTGAACGCCATTTTCGCAATCTCTTTCAGGGCACACTCTGTAGCATGGAATCGAACTCCATTCATGGCGAATTGGAAGTTGTATTGTTTCATAAGACTATTCTTGGGGACTGTCAATATATCAACTAAACTCTTCTCGTCAAGACCCTTTGTAGAGACTATAACAGGAAAGCGTCCCACATACTCTGGAATCATGCCGAAGTTTGTCAAGTCCTTGGGAATGGCACTGTCAAAGTATTTCCCTTGTACCTTGAAATCTTCAATGTTCTTCTTCATCGTTGCTCCGAATCCAATTGATGCAGCATCCATCCGTTTGTTGATGATTTGCTCAAGACCTGCAAATGCACCACCGCTAATGAAGAGGATGTTTGTTGTATCAATCTGAATAAAATCCCCTCTTGGATTCTTTCTTCCGGGTTCCTTGGGAACATTAATCACATTGCCTTCAACGATTTTCAGTAATGCATGTTGTACACCTTCACCTGAAACATCGCGACTAATAGAAACGTTTCCTCCGCTCTTACGAATCTTATCAATCTCATCAATATATACAATCCCTCGTTGACAACGTTCCAAGTCTTGTCCACTCTCAAGATATAGCTGTTTATGATTTATTGGGGGTATATGAGAAGTGAACTTAGCATATATGGTGTACATATTTGACGCTGAATATTGATTTCATATATAAACTCACCTTGAACAATACACTTTCAACATCTTCACCAACATATCCCGCCTGAGTTAAGCACGTCGCATCGGCAATCACAAGTGGAACATCGATTAACTTTGCCAATGTCTTCACCAGTAATGTCTTACCACTGCCTGTCGGGCCTAGGATAATAATATTACTCTTATCCAACTCACAGTCTTCGACTTCGGGTCCAATATTATGGTTGGGATTACTGATTGATCTCGAATCCTCGTTAGTATTGTCAGACTCATCCCCAGGCGTTGGAGTTTCACAAAATGGAGGACTATCGGCATCCTCAGAAGATGACGGGGGAGGAGGGGTAACTATAGTTGATGTCCTACCAAATGAATTCAATCTTAAATCAGCCATTGTCGGTTCTCTAAAACTAGCACTATCCTCGTCATACTCTTCATTACCATCAGATGTACCCACACCCAAATGTCCCTCCCTTCGTTGTTCATGTTGATTATTATACATTTCCTCACGTTGTATACGTTGTATATTCTCAATCTGCCTAGCCTGCAACGCGGCATCCTGTGCCTCTCTTACTAATATACGTTTATAATGATTATGCACGCCCACTGACAAGGCAACCTTAACATTCTTCTGTCCAATAACATATTCATTCAATCCATTCATAATTTCACGAGGTGTGGGTAATGATTGTGTCGGTGGCGGTGTTGATGGAGGTGGTGGAGTATTGTTATATGACCCTCCTGATGATTGCTGTACACGATGACGTGTTGTTATACGTTCGGCATGTGAATCTGACAAGTTGGGTAATTGATCCATCATTAAGTTTGCAGCACGTCTGTTGTTATTGTTGTTGGCGTCATTCGGTCCACGGCTATTACTATCATCATAATCTGGATCAGGAATCTGTGTATTCGTATTGTTGAAAATGAATAAAGTGGGGATTGATATGAGTATATATAAGAAGTTTCAATACATTGTTACAAAACTTTGCAATACGCAATTTTAAAGTGCATATCATATGTTCATAAGATGCAACAAGAGACCTAGCATATGCTCATACTCTACCATAATGCACATCATAAGCACAGTACCAAAAAACAAACTCAAACAAATTATAATAACACAAATAAACTTACATGACGCATAACAAACTGATTCTTATGACCAATCTTTCTCTTTGACGGAGTAGTTGGTAATATACCATCATTATCACTACTACCTCCTCCTTCTTCCTCACTAACATTAACATTCTTCCTCAAACCATCCTTACCCAACTTACTCAATAAATACTTTGAATGTGCAGAACTACTTTCATTACGATACGTACCATCAACTAAGTTTGGTTGTATTAAGAACCATCCGGAGCATGATGCGCAGTAGAAACAATTGGATTGTAATGCATTCTTATTATTGGTTGATGTAGAGGAAGATTGGAAAGTGACATGTGCTCCACACTTTGGACAACGATGTCCACCGCTTCCACCGCCGCTGCCTTTAGTAGAGCGGCCGATAAATCGTAAATTATTTGATAATTTATCATTCTCAACTCCCAATGGTCCATTATTATTGTTATTATTACTAGGACCACCAGCGTATACATTATAGATGGTATTGGAAGTAGTTGATGTCATGAAATTCTGAGAAGAAGAATTCTTTAGGTCATCATCTTTGATATCATCATACTCGTAATCATCGTATGCAACTGCGGGCATTGGATGAGGCTCGATATATATATTTCGTTTACCATGAGCTACTAATGGCAAAGTATTATCTGATATATTATAGCATGTTGAAGTTAGTGCACCAAGATTCTTAAGATGTTGCTGATGCCTAATTGAAATTCTATTGTTGTTTTGTGTTGCATTATGCAGGATATTTTTTGATCGATGTATGATATTACGGTGCATCATTATTATCTTTTAAGATTTAGATATAGATGCTATAATTCTAGTATTGGTGGGTTAGTTATGAGGAGCATTGCCATCACGTCATAGACATAGAAAAAGTTCTTGAGTTACGATAGTGCAAATTACAAATTGCCAGAGGCCACACTTTAAGGGTATACAAATGAGTGTACCTAATAGGTTTCGTAAGTTCTCTAACTAGATCTAACCAAGTGATGCAAAAAGGCAAGCCGCAAAGATAATGGCTATTGGAGGCTATTGGGAGAATAGTAATTCTGTTAAAATTGACGGCACATTCACATAAAGTCCATACGTCATTAGAGGAAACTAGATTTTGCGCAAATCTTGTGTCTATTTGCAAGTGTGCACATCTAATGTTCATGTCTCATGTTGATGTATCGTAACATATTGACATTATGATACCATATTATTAAGAAGAAGATTGCAATGACGCGCATATCAATGATCTTTATTATTGAATTATCGTTGATACATACTATAATATTATCATGTATCATTATTGGATGCTCCGGATTCCAACATCTTTTCGTATCATCTTGGAGAAGATTGCAACTATCACACTCCTTGATATCAATAAATAGAAGATCTGTTATCCATACTGCCACCAAAAGCAATGACGAAATTGACAATACATACAGTAGTTACCATCAGAGCTGTGAGAATAACTTACAACTTTGGATAGATCTTCGGGGTACATCATTGACGCCAAAAACAGCATTAGAGTTGTGGTCATTAGAAGATGATAACAATGCTCCATTTACAACATGTCTTTTATCTTTAGAAAAGAATGCAAAAGATACATCAAATAATAAACTTGATATATTGCTCGTTGAAGAAGGTGGTGATACAACTAATGACATGCCAATTATTTTTCAACAAAAAGAACAAATAGGAAAGATACTATCATTGCAAACATCATCTACATCCATGCCGATCCTACCAAATGATCCACTATCAGCTATTGATATTGTATCCAAAGGACAATGGTTACTCATAGATACAAATGAATGGAAGAAAGTTGAAGAAGATGAACGTATTAGTATGATATTACCATTGATTGATTTGATATCTTCAGGATTTACTATTGATGCAAATGGTGAAGGTGGAATAGGAGTAACTTGTCATACGAATAATGAAGTTGTCAAGATGGCAATGTATATACAATCAATGATGAATGCAAGTGGCAGTAGTGATAATACAAAGACGAAAACATTAGACAGCGGAATAGTTGTTCCAGATAATGCTGATAATGCGAGTTTATCTGACGATGACACAAATCATAGCCCAATGAAGCAGAAATTTGCAATTATTGTTCCATTTGATATGGAGTTATTAAGAACTGCCAAGCTCTTGTTTACAGATGATACTAGCTAAGACTTAGGATAATGTAGTACCTTATAGTATTCATTATTAGAGATCCAATTCTACTCTTTGGTTTTGAGTTCTTCTTTCAATATGATACTTTTGAATACCGAAGGAGTTGAGCAGGTCCTCTTCAGCTGAGCTTTGACTGCTGCATCATTTGATAATCCAAACGATACACTAAGAGAGTAAACTCTCTCGGCCATGTGATCTCGAGCACGACCGCGCTCTGTCAAGTTACAAAGTAGCTTGAGATATGAAATGTACGTTATACTACTTGGCTTGCAATAATCAAGACTATGCAGCTGGCGGAAAGCATTCAACCCGATACTGAATGCTTCTTTTCTTATAATCTCATCCTTTTTCGGTGACCTCGCGCATGCTGATATAACGCTATTGTAGGTTATTGTGTCTGGTTGTATCATTGTATTCCCTTTGGAAGATTCTTCCAGCATCTTTTCGAGTAGCAGCTCGGCCCTATATGCTTTACTTGGCATTTTACTGCGACTCCAGGCGTCTATCACGGCGTTATAGCAAATAGTGTTTGGGGCAACGTCTGGATATTGTGAACTTAGATCTTCCATTTCCCGAAGTAACCTCTCAGTTTTCTCGGCAGCTCGTGAGTGTTTGCTTTTGCCCAAAGCTGTAATGACGGTCCTGAAGATTTGTGTATTCGGCTTGACATCATAATTGCCACTATTGTATAAATCGAACATTTCTGAAAGCAGTTCATCTGCACGGTAGGCACTATCTTCCCCTCCTTTTCTAGCGTAGGCATTCAGTACAGATGAGTAGGTGATAGTATCTGGCTTTAATGACACATCACCAAGTTTATATTGTTCTTTCATTTTTGTGAGAAGATCATCTGCAGCCTTTGGGTTTCCAATTCTACCAAAGGCGTTTATACATGAAGTATACGTCCGTTTGTTTGGTTTTACATCTTTGTTGCCACTTTTGTGCAAGTCTTCCATATGCTCTAATAATGCAAGTGCTTTTACTGCGCATAGACTATCTGGTGCCTTTGCGTAGGCATTGACCACTGCAGAGTAACTGACTGTATCTGGTTTGACGTTATCGTTTTCACCAGACTTGTATAAACTTTCCATTTGATCTAATAATGCCTTAGCTTTCTTTGCCCTCTCTGGTGCTCCCTTTGTTATCGGTGTATTACTGTATGCATGAATGACACTATTAAAGCTGACTGTATCGGGTTGAATCTTATCATTCTGAGGGTTTTCATTATATAGTTCTATCATGTGTTGGAGCCACTTCTCTGCCCGTTCAGCTGAATCGTCTAAGTTGCTTTTAGAATGCATGGATATGACTGTATTATATGATACAGTGTTTGCAAGATTAACTCCTTCCATATACCTCAAAATAGTCTCCGCTTCTTTTATCTTATCTTTTGCTAATTGCTGTGTCGGCTTTGTACCAATCTCTTTCATTATACACCGAAGTAATGTATTATATGTAATAGTGTTTGGTTGTATTCCCTTGCCTTCCATCCTCTTCATTAATCGCTTTGCATTACTACTTCGTGAATTAGGGGAGGGAGAAGTTCGTCCATGAGCATAGCTATTAATCACAGAATTGTAAGATACTACATCCGGAGTCTTCTCGTAATATCCATCAGCATGCAACGCTTCTATCCTGGTTAACATTTCTTCACATCTCTTTGCTGCATCTCTCTGTCCACTCTTGGCAAGATAATCCAAATTCATATTCAAAGAGATGATAGGATCTCTTTGAGTAAAGGATTTTTCTCTTGAATTCAATGGTTTGGGGTTGTTGACAGATGTTTTCTTATTATTCCGTCGTAGTACTTTGGAACTAACATCTTTAACAACTGCATCTTCTACAATCTTTGTTGTAAAGTCTTTTCTAGGAGGGCGCTGTTCAGAAGAACTTGTAGAGAACCTTGTATAGTCTTTTCTAGGAGGGCGTTGTTCAGAAGATGTAGAGAATCCACATGTCAATGATGATGATGATGATGATGATATGATAGATAAGAAAGTTATGTGTATTGCACAACATATCTTCATGGTGAATATAATAAATTATGCTCTGCGCGGATATACCGGAAGAAGAAGTTGAATCGAATATACCTATAGAATTAATCCAATATAAAACAACTTATTGCTATCTCATCCCTCTACAACTGTCCATCTACTATGATGCTGACAGGAGGGGTGAGGTGCCATGTCCAGAGCATATGTACCTTGGTACACTTTACCCATTCTGAGCTGGCGGACGGACACATACAACCACTAACAAAGTCCAGAATATGTGTACCTGGGTACATTAACCCCATCTGCTCTGGCGGACGGCCATGTACCAGGGTATCCTAATCCCCTATGAACAATCATATGCACCGGTATTCAGGTCACTATTTGGAAGGGGGGAGAACCTAATGGAAACTATATGTCCAGGAAATATGTACCATGGTACACTTGACATCTACCTTCTGGCGGACCAATTAGCCCGGACATGTACCTAGGTACATTTAAAATCTCTCTGGCGGACCAAAAAGCGTACCCGGGTGTTTCTACGTAGGAACTAGTAGGATCCAAGGATACCTCACCCCTCCTATGCTGACTCTCTCTATCATTCCACACTCAATTCAAAACAAGTATCCCGTACAATAAGTAAGTAGGGTGCAATGCACCCAAAAAAGGTATCCTTATTTTTTCACTTGCCGCCACTACAATACTGCATGCAATATCGCTACCATACACAACTAACCATACCAAACAAATCAATAGTCAATATCAGTATTGCAAATAAGATGGAGATACAAACAATAGGGAATGGAATTTATGCACTATCAACAAGTCTTGTTTTTGCATATACATTTGCAGTAATCAAATATGCTAAGCCTAATACTGGATCTAATATCTTTGATCAAGAATGGTTGGAACATGGATTTTGTGTTATTAACCAAGATATACCATACATGAATTCACATGATTTGTGCCTCTATGTGGATACGGTACTTGTTGCATTGGGGTTACTAATGCATCACAAACTCAAAGGAAAGATTGATCACCAAGCTATGAAGAGTTCAGATGATTTATTACTGTTCAATATGCTTGGTCATCTCGGGCATGGGATAGCACATGGGTTCATTGGTGCCGAGTTTAGAAAGGAGGGGTTTGAAGGTGCTCAACACGGTACCTACATGGAGCGTGTCGAAAGAGGGGAGGAAGGAGATATGATTGAACTGACGATCAAAGGCATTGCCTTGCTTGGATTTTGGTGTGGTTTACTCAAGGGCGTTGCACCTTCTCTGTCAATGAAACAGCTCATGGCGCTATCGCTTTTGGTTGGTTATGTTCATTTACATGTTCCGAGTATTCTAGTGTTCGGATATGTCAATACAGTCCTCACGGTATTGAATACGTATGTTCAACTTAATCTCCCAACTGACATGAAGGAATACTCGTATGTGGCTTATTCGTTAGTATCGTTGGTTCTTTCTATCATACCATGGGTCGAAGCCACGGCATGTCAAAGTGTTGCATCAAAGCTTGGTGGTCATTTGATATTCGATGTTGCAATTCCTATTGGTGTAATGGTTGCTTACCTTAGTAGCTTCCGTCATTACTCCCTCAAGTATAAGGTCACGAAGAAGAGTATTTAGACTAGTTGTATTGATAGGGCATACCTTTTATTGTTTGAATGTACAATAGCGTAAGATTAGACTGGACAGTTGTATTTAAAGATCAAACGACACGAAGTTTTACTTATCGTTCGATTCTGCCTCTAAAGTAGTCAGCAAGATCTTTCAATTAGAAACTTTGTGTGTAGGAGTAGTAGTATTTATTATTTACAAAGAATAAAAGGGGCATCAATGATCATAATAATCTCTAATTCAACAACCCTTCATTCACCTGTGAACCCTAACAATGTATTCTCTCATTTTCACACATACTCTCACAACAAGATATAAGGTACCTAGCAATTTGGTTTTCGTTTTATGTTGTTACCACCATATCAAACTTCTTACTCAAGGGCGGAAGCACCAGAAACAATCTCCAAAATCTCTTGTGTTACAGCTGCTTGACGAGCACGGTTATACTCCTGGTTAAGCTTTTTAGACAATGCACCAGCATTATCAGACGCACTTTGCATACTCTGCATACGTGCGGCTAATTCACTAGCAACAGACTCTTGTAGGGTACGTAAGATTTGTCCATTAAGGTATAGTGGAAGGATTGAGTTAACAATTTGGAGTGGATCTTGTTCAAAGATCATATCGTTGGGGAAATCTTGGGGTTCGGCTACCTCAAGCTCTTTCCTTTCTACGTCAAAGTCACCGCCGGAGGAGGTAAGTTGGAATACCTCATCACCCTTCTGAGAGATTTCGGAAGCAGAGAATGGAACGAGGGTACGTACGGAAGGTGTCGATGCAATTAGGGAAACAAACTTGGTGTATAGTAATTCAACGGCATCTATTTTGTGTTGTTGTTGGGGAGAAGAAATAAATGTTTGTGAGTGAGCATAAGATGTGCACCAAATTGCAAATTACCACAAATAAACCTCAGTTGCAAGGATTGTGTCCACAACACAACCTGCCCGAGATAATGATTTATTCCACCAGTTCGTCTTATGAACCAAATATAATAATAAATATAATGATAAACTTACCAGTCTCGCCAGAAAGGAAGGTGTTGATAATCTCTTCAGAAATTGCCAATGCCTGCTTCGAGTCGGGGTTCTGACCAGTATCATAAATTTTACGAATAGGATACTCTCGCCTCTGGAAGTAACTAGCACCCTTCTTACCAATAAGGATCATATCACAATCGATACCCTGTGCCTTAAGTTCATTGAATCGAGCCTCGGCCTTCTTGATCATGAAGGAGTTGTAACCGCCGCATAATCCACGATCACCGGTAATAACTGTAAGAGTGACCTTGTTTACCTCACGTTGTGT
>Ga0214477_100669_pt1 | contig 22471 bp, 18 predicted proteins | sample M1_20Mar14CPVII9_FD_165058 | JGI IMG/M metagenome (GOLD analysis project Ga0214477, IMG submission 165058) | Marine eukaryotic communities from Monterey Bay, California, United States - M1_20Mar14CPVII9sort6BwellC16 | ecosystem: Environmental > Aquatic > Marine > Unclassified | place: USA...
TATCTTCTACTAAACCAAATGATGGTACTTCTAAAGATGAAGAAGAATGCCTCATTGATTATGATACCACTGCTGGATTTCCAATTGATACAATACCAATTGAACAACGTACTGGTATCTTATGGGAATATGCTAATCATCTTATTGAAAACGAAGGGTTTGTACTTGATACAAAGAGTTATTCAACAATGTTCCGTGTAAGTCGGAAGCATCAAGTTGACGATAAGAAGTTTGATGACTTGTTGGACGGCACGATCTCTCATCCGAAGGAGATTGGTATGAGTACGAATCTTGGTTGTATTGACTTCTTCCCTATCGTATCTGGAAAGCAGAATTGGTATGTTAAAGCTCTGGTGTTCTTTTGATATATTGTGCTACATGTCTTGCTCACTTCTTTACCTCCACTCTCCTCTATCGTTTAGCTGTCAATACATTGCCAACAACCTCGGCCATAGTCTATCAAGAGAATCAGTATGTATCTGTGATGATGATAATGATATTGAAATGGCCAAGGCATGTAGTCATTCCTATATACCTTCTTTGACATCGGAGACAATGGTGGATACATTGATGAGGATTGGTAGTAACTTTACTCAGACGTTTGGTGAGGATGTTAGCTCCACTGCTGCTACTGAAGTTGCATTGAATAAGATTTATGAAAGTTCCTAGATATGTGTTTGATATACCTCATGTAAATAATGTATATAGTATGTTTGACTACTTTATGTGGTCTCTCTTTTTAGCAGAGGTTACCACTAGCGATATCCTTCAATAGATGAAAGTCCAACTCAACTGTTCCTGGATCCTCGCATCATCATTTTGATCAAATCGTCATTCCTCTTCTTTGCAATCTTTACGTAAGGGATACTCTTTTCCTTGTACTCCTCAGCAGGAAGTAGATTGTAAACCCCTTTGTAGAATCTGATATGGCTCTTCAAACCTTCTGCTTCCTCATGGTATACACGAAAGTTGTTTGAATTAGTATCTGGCTCTAAGCCCAACCAATTGATTTCACAGCTTTCACGGTTCCCTGGTTCCCATCTCCTCTCGGGTGATATCCATCTCCAACCCAACCGTGGCCCTGCTTTGACAAACTCCAGTTTAAATGTTGTAAATGGGCCGAATCCTATCATTTTATAATGGTCAGGGGAATTCTCAGAAAGGTGTAAACTCGAAAGACACGAAACATCCCTCATTGCAAAGTGTGTCAAAACGCAAACGATTTCCGATACATTGTCAATGCTTTGGATCACTCCTGGCAAGTCAAACTTACGAATGCAGGGAAAGTCTGACATCCTGATCTTACTTGCATCTCGTCCAATACCATTTGCTCCTTCTAAGTCCAGTACTTCAAGCGATGGGAAATCGGAGAGATCCATGAAGTCACCACCAACTTTCCTATCTTCTGACTCTGAATTCACAATGGTCAGTTCACGAAGAGTATTCTTCAAGAACCTCAGATCACCAACAGATCCAGAAGCCCCAGCATAGATACATTTCAACTTTTCAAGCATTGGCATACCACGAAGCATCTTCAAATCCCACTTGAGATGGCAGCTGCCACCATTGCGGATGTGCAGCTCACGTAAATGTTTGAATCCAAATAGACATGGATATATCCCATTCAAGGGTGCATCATTGAGGACCAAACTGCGTAAATTTGTAAAGTCTACAATAATGCTCACGTCATATGCTTCTGTGGGCTCATTCATGTCATCCATGTATGAGGAGTTGTCATCAACGAGTTCCTCTGCTTCCTCTCCATCAATATACGTATCTTTAGAATCATCATATCCAAGTATAGGTAAACCATTATTATCACCATACCCCCCTAATGGCATCATCTGGGCGACTGGATTCATACCTTCAAATTTGGACAGGTGGATTTGTTGTAGATTTGGCATAACTTTTCTCATTACCTCCAACATCTTATATGCATTTTTATTGTATACATGGAACTGTTCAAAATCCTCCGACCTTGGACCATCGAATCCTCCTTTCCAAATCGTCCTCGTCTCAACCGAGGGAGGAACAAGCGTGTGTTTTACAGCCTCTCTCCATTGCGTACATGTTCCCCTTGCAACAATTAGATCACTCCAATCCAAAAATCCCAAGATAGTTGGAAGGATAGAAGATGATGGGACAATAGCTCGTAGGGCATACTCTCTCCACTCATGACATACTTGTTGTACTGCAATGATATCCATCCAATTCAAATAGGCAAACACAGCCGGGAGGACTACATCATCTGTTATCAATGTTGGTTGTTGCAATTTATTCATATCTTTTATCTTTTGGTAATAACAAATACACAGTCGCTAAAAGAATAAATGATATAATTATATAATAGGTCGGTTAGATATGAAATCTTACACATCTAAGTAATATATCAATACCAATATATCCCGTATTTACGATATCACCCACACATACAATATACACACCACACTTACCATGTGATGAGTTGATCAGTCAAAAATGATACCCAAAATCAAAGGTACCTAGGTATCTTTGATTATGTCGTCTAACTACAACAAATATATCGTAATATTGCAATCGAAGAATAATACTCTACTAGGATATCCTCCTTGCTTGTGGAATTGGTATCAAATGGGTGGTGAAGACCGATACTAAGAGCATAGACAACTACTAGAGTTGCTAGTACCTACCTAGGTAAAATGACAAGATTTAGGATACCAAAGAAAAAGATTTTCATTTTCACCAACCAACCAATGTCATTTATTTATTCTCCCTTGCAACATGGCGTCCTTCTCGGCCGCTCGGCGTATCATCCTACGGGGTAGCAGTACTCGTCATATATTACCATGCAGTCGAAGCAGTAGTGGTCTAAATTATTATGCAGTGGCTCGATCGTTATCATCAGTTGCAACAACAAACACTCATCATGCACCTTCGACGATATCATGTAATTATCCCCAGCACTCCCACATAATGATGTCTACTGTTGCCGCTGCAATTGAAGAAGACTCTGACTCCTCCGATAATGAAGAAGAACATGAACTACCATTATTCTCATCAATATCAGAACTACACCCCTCATCACTTCATGCAATTGAACAAAAAATGAAACTCAAATCTATGACAGAGATACAACATAAGACATTTATTGCTGCATCATCAGGCCAAGACATATTAGGCAGAGCACGTACGGGTACAGGTAAAACTTTAGCTTTTCTACTTCCAGCTATTGAGAATGCACTACGGTTAGGACGTACTTCCGGACCTGCTACAAAAGAGAATGGTGGTATATCAATCTTAGTCCTTAGTCCAACTCGAGAGCTAGCAATGCAAATTCATAATCAAGCACAGGTATTAACTTCATCACATGCCAATAGTAGTGGTTCAAGTAGTAGATCATCACGAATGACATCTCAAGTGATGTTTGGTGGAAGTTCGCGTGGTATTGATTTGAAAAAAATGGAAGATAATTGTCCTTTTATACTCACAGCAACACGTAAGTATCAAATGTCATGTGTAATGTGTATCCTTTTCATTGAACAACCGCATATAACATGCCCACTTTCTCAACTTTTGTACTGAATTGTTAGCCGGTAGATTGATAGATCACATGCAATCGTCTTATGTTAGAGGTAAACCATTTCGTGAGATTATTGAGGGAGTTAGTGTATTCGTGCTGGATGAAGCCGATCGGTGTTTAGATATGGGTTTCCGCAATGATATGGAATATATCTTGAGTCACAAGGGTCAACATGATCAGGCACAACAAACTTTGCTCTTTTCGGCCACACTGCCTAAAGATTTGAGAAGTATCATGGCATCTCACATGAGGAACGATTACTTGACTGTTGATTGTGTCCATGATATTGATCCGGCTACTCATACCAATACATTGGTTGATCAATCATATGTCACATTACCATCATTATTACCAGAAAATAACACTTCACGTTGGATTACAGGATTAGTTGATATTGTACAAGATATTACATTGATACAAAATCCTGATGATTTCAAGGTTGTTGTTTTCTTTCCAACAACTGCCATGTGTCAATTCTTTAGTCATTTGTTTAATACAGTTTTCCGTATACCAGTACTGGAAATACATTCAAAGAAGACTCAAGGTAACCGCACAAAGGTTAGTGAGAACTTTAGAAAGTTTAAAAGGGGAATACTGTTTACAACCGATGTTAGTGCACGAGGCGTTGACTATCCAAACGTTACACATGTGATACAGTATGGATCAGCTGATTCAAGAGAGACATACATTCATCGATTAGGACGGACTGGAAGGGCAGGGAAGGTTGGCAAGGGAATCATCATTTGTGGTACCCGTAGTGAAGAGAATCAGTTTGTTAAGCAAGAACTCAAGGGACTTGATGTGGCTTATGATGAGAGGTATCAAAAGTTACTCAATGGTGATACTGTAGCACAAGATGGTGACGGGGGTGGTGGTATTAATGGTCATACGAAACGGAAGGAAATTAATGATACACGGTTGCAAAAGATACAGACAAGTGCTGCTACCGGTAGTGATGTACAGATATCCAAGCTGGCCAAAGCGACATACCGTTCATTACTGGGGTACAACTCGACAAAAATGAAGAACCTTGGAATGAGGAGTAAGGATCAGGTCGTAAAATATTGCAATTTGCTTGCTGTTCAAATGGGATTTCAAGAAGGTAATATGCCCAGGTTAAGCCCGAAGATTGTCCAGGCTCTTGGTTTAGGGCGTGTTAGTGGTCTCAATATTGGACAAGATATGAGCAGTAGACAAGGAAGAGGAGGATATGGTGGAGATAGGAGAAGTGGATTTGACAACAATCAAAGAGGTGGACGTAGTAGAGATAGCTATGGCTATGGAGGAAGAGGAGGAGGTCGTAGGGATAACAGCAGAGGCCGTAGCTATCAGCGATATGACGAGTATTAAAAGCTCTATGGGGGTCAGGCGGTTGTCTTAATCAGCTCTAACAAATATTAAATCTTTCTAAACTATCTGGCACTCATATATTGTATGTAGCACTTGTTCACAACTTTTAGATATGACAGGATAATAATTACTCAACGGGCACTTCAACATTGGAGGCTTCTTCCACTTTAGGCTCAACAGCCTGTTCCTGTTCTCCATCAGGCAGTAGCGGTACAGACATACATTCAGGATCATCTCTGGCGTCAGGCTTATCACTACCCGAGGAAATTGCACATTCCTCGACAAAATCATCCTTATCACCATTGTCATCTTCCGATATAACAACTTCTTCATTGACCAAGACTTCTTGGAACTTTGGATCATCCTCAATGGCCGGAAGCTTACTCTCATCTCTTTTCCATATAGTTAGAAGGACAGTAGCACAACAAATTGCCAATAAAGTCCAACCCCAAGCAAGAAGCGAAGCAGGGTATCCACCGTAGGGATTGCTTGCAACATAAGCAATCTGATAGATGCACAAGAATGCTGTGGCATGTGGTACAGTTACAACAAAGTCATACCGACAGAGCCATTTTGGGAAGATATTTCTGCCTTCAGGATGACGTTCACTTCCATATGTTGCTGCCTTCAAGGCCAATTGTAATCTTTTCCATCCAAGGTCGAAGTTTAGAATGATAGACTCAATGAAACACACTGCCAACAAGAAGATAGTACCCACAAACATATCGATCACCTTGAGAATTAGAAATATAAGTAATACTGTGAGATACCAGTATATCAATATCAAGTAAAGACAAGAGACCAACACAGCATGATACTTACGTCCAAGATCTCATTTCCCATACGCGTGGTAAACACTAATCCAAAGAGGAACATGATGATACAAAGGACTAATGTAACCTGCCAAGTACGGTAGTTCTTTCCCCTTGATACCAATGTTTCCTCAACTGAACTCACAATCGTCTCAGTCCATGCATAGCTCGAGTCTAGACCTAATGTCAAGAGCATAACATAGAAGAGTACACTCAGGGAATCAGAAGTTAATTCCACACAATGGTCACAAGTTTATCCAAAAAGAGAGGGAGGTAGGGCGGTTAGCATTTGTTAGTGGAATTGCAAAACCATATCGAATATCATAGGCACAAGTCAACTCAATCCGCGGCCAAGTGAGTATGTTGTCTATACATACATTCATTATCGGTTTCACAATAAGAACACAGAATGCCCAGATCTAAGGGTGGGTTGTGAGACCATTGTGCACAATTAACTTTGCTTACCTCATAATATTATCGATACCATCTCCAAAGAAAGACATGGATTCGGCAATGGTAATGAATGCTAAGCCAGTGCCACTTCTCGTGGCAACTTCCTCTACAGAAGCACCTTCTTCCCATGCTAAATGCCCAACGGTTGCGAAAACTGCGAACCCCGCGATGATACTAAATGCCGAATTGGCAGCACAAACAATCATGCCCGCTTTGTAAACGTCTTCCTTCTCAGAAACAAAGCTTGAATATGTAATTGCTGTTCCGAAACCGGGAGATAGCGAGAAGAGGATTTGACCCAAGGCAGTTGCCCATACCGATAACTTAGTTAATTCACTACCATCAAACTTGCCAATATAAAACTCAATACCCTCTCTGGCCCCCTCTTGAGTAGCACTAACAACTACTAGGATTAGCATCAAAACGACGGGAAGTGTAACAGTAACATATGTAATGTTGGATAAGACATTCTTCCCAAAAGCAACCGAGAAAAATGTAATACACCAAAATATCACAAGAGATACAGCCAAACGCCACTGAATCGGCCCCGGACCAGGCGGCTTGTCATTAAGATTGTCGTATGAGTTTAGGATTGTATTGAACCAATAAGCTTCTGGATCTTCCGCCCATGGGAGAGGTGTACTACAAGACCCCACAATATAAGGTATTGTGTATGTAATAATCATTGAAAAGTAACTTTGTGCAATGAAGAGTAGGAGAAACTGAGCCCAACCAAATGACAACCAGCGTGGTCGAATCGTCTCCCAAGTTTTAATGAAGGTCTTTCGAAGATACTGGCCAAGAATGAGCTCAAATGTGAATAATGGCCAAGCCACAAAGACGGCACATATCAAATATGCCACAACCGCTGCTGCTCCCCCATTAGATGCTATCACATATGGAAACCTCCAAACATTACCTGTGTATCATATGTATGTATGTGAATATTGTTTTGCAGTACATATACAAAATACACACATACACTTACCAATACCAATAGCATACCCTATTAAAGCAAATAGATATGCCTTTGAAGATAAGATATCTGACCCATCCTCAGTTTTTATAACATTTGCAGCGGCATGTTTATGCGATACATATTCTTCATAGAGATATTTAACAAGGTAAATGAATGGTCCGATTAGTATTAGGAACACTAACATCCCCACACCAGAGGCTGATACCGATGACATGATGTTATAATATATGTGTCGTTATGTGTCGTATGCAAATAGTGTCGTCGAATAAATAATAAAGTGCTATTATTATTTTTGTATGTTTTATATTATTATATCGCGCCGGGTATTATGTGTATAGTTATTATATTTATAAAGTAGAATATATCGTTGATATATAGATGAAGGTGCTCAGGCTGTAGCAATAGAGGCCAAAGACCATCTTGCCATGTTCAAGTTCACTCGAGCAAGATGTCACGACGATGGCTTTAGGCGATCGAACGATCTCAGGAGATTTAGCGATCGAACGAGCATGGGCTGGGACAATCCTTTTTAGACTGCCATTTAGGCATTTAGGATAGGCGATCAACAATACCACGTCCTCTCATCAATAAGATGAAGCAAGTATCTGTAATATATTGTATATTTATAGTTATCTTCTTCTCGGATAATAATAGTGATGCCTTCATTTTGCCAAAACATCAAAATAATCTACCAATCACAATTACAATATCAAATCGTCATCCATCAATATCAAGTAAAAAACGTCAGAGAGCAAACCACCGTCAAATAACTACTACAAACAAACGTCAGAGAGCAACAAACCATCAAATAACAACAACAAATATAAGCATGATACCTATAGATGAATCGGATCAAATATTAGCTCTATGGGTAGTTGCATTCGCTTCTTCTCATATCGGTATGTCGGCTACACGAACCAATATAATATCATCATTAGGAGATGTCATGGAAAAACTCAACTTGGTGGGTAACGATGATTGGAAACTACCAGACTATTGGCCAGGTGATAATACAGGAGGACAACAAATCTTTCCAGATAGTTTAACTGCAGGACGACAAGTATATCGAGCATTGTATACTGCAGTATCCTTTATAACTTTAGGCAATGCCTTTGCAACCTATATCCAATCTTCTGCAATTCATGGAGATGTCATTATAGATATGACAGCACAATTATTGTACACAATATATCTATATATTGCTGCGTTGGGATTTGGGGCTGCCATTGCAAGCTTATTCAACGCTAGTCCATTAGGTTTAATGCCAAGTTTTGAGGCAGAAGGAAATGACAATACTACTATAATACGTCGAGATGATACACTGAAATTTTTAACGCGGGGTTTTACTAGAATTACAAGACATCCATTAATCTTACCGGTAGTGCCATGGGGGTTTGCAACGGCATACTTGTCTGGTGGTCGAACCTGTGATTACATCTTATTTGGTGGTTTGTCAATATACGCTATTGCAGGATGCTATGCTCAGGACTTGAGAGTCATTAAAGAAGAGGGGAGTGTAGGTACCGTGTTTGGTACAGAACAAGGAAGAGACAACGACAATGACGAGGATGACGAGAGGAGTCAACTCAAATTATTCTTTGAACAAACTTCTTTCGTTCCATTCAAGGCAGTGTTAGATGGTCAACAAAGCTTAGAGGATATAGGCAGAGAAGCTCCATGGTTACAATTCGTTGCAGGTACAGTATTAGGCTTATTTGCAGAGGAAAAGATACTTCAGTTGTTAAAAGAATGGTCGTCGTCAATATGATAACTCGCGTAGATATTACTAAGCTTAAATGATACCTAGCTGCCTCTCAGTGCCGTAGTCTTATTTAAACATGAATCAACCTGCCAAGCATCCAGAAGCTCACTAAACGAATCTGAATCAACAACATTCACAGTAGGACTCTTCAAAAAGTATTTTTGTATCCACATAGACGACTCAATTCCAATTTGTAATAACACTTTCCGCACTTGTTCATGTTCTTCATTACATATATCGATTGTACGTGGTTTATGTTGATGATAAGTTGATATAACTGGCAATCTTTCTTCTGATATGTCAAGATAGTCTTTTATAGCTTGAGTAAAGTGCTGTGAGGTATTTGGATTGTGTATTTGATTTAGCTCATATAACAATATTTGATTCGGTATACCATTATGTTGCTCTTCGTGTTGTTTATTCTGTAGTCTTCTTCTTATGCTACTGCTTCCTTCTTCATTTGATACTGCAGTGCTCATACTTCTATCTTCTTCTACTACACGAGACTGTTGTTGTCCAAATAACAAATTCAATTCATCAACACTATCCAAAGAAGTTTTACCCAATCTACCCAATGCAGAATGAAATCGTGCACGATGTGTACATACCTTTTGATGTTTCTTACACATGCCAATTAAGTTTGTCGTATTAGTATCTTTTTGTATACTTGGATTGCGTTTTGTCATTTGATAGTTATAGAATGATTCAAACCAGGAGAGGGGAGAGCGCAATCCAATGATTAATTTGGTTGTTGGGAAGTAACGTTTGTAGATTGATAGATCGTTACGGTATAATACACCTGGACATTTGAGACCGAACTTTATTCTACTTGGAGAAGTATCTTTCATACTAGGATACCCTCCTTGCTCTTGTTGTTGTTGATTGTCATCATACTGCTCATGTAAATCATAATACAATTCAACAAAATCTATCAAATCACTATATTTCTTAATGCATAACTCTCGTTCATATACATACGTTTGTGAAGTTTGATTAATGTAATCTTTGAGGAAAGTTGTTCCACTTTTAGGAAAACCAATGATTGCAAAATCTAATAAGAATGATATATCACCAATCACTTTTGTATGAGATGGATTTAAAAGTGATGATAGTGGCGGTAATTCATGTATAGCTGTACTGTTGTACTGCTTATCTATATCAAGGACACGTCCCGTTTGCAACTTTTGTCGCTGTTGTTGATTGGCAGATACTTCTGATATGCTATCTCTTGAGGATACTGCCTTAGTCGCTCCGATACATAGCAATATAATAAATGATAATACCTCGAATATTATGTATAGTTTTATTAGCAGTATAGAATTGCTAGATGACCATCTTTTGACACTACTGTTTGGAGAGGAAGATGACGATACCTCAGAGGAGGTATCATCATTTGTCATTTTATATGCTCGCCACTCTTCACTTTTGTTTTCTGTGATATGCCGCCGAGGATAACAAATGGAAATAATGTCAATAATGATGAGGGAAAGAGATGCTATTGCTAATGTAGGGATCACCTGTGCTTGGCCACAGTATTTTGTACAGGAAGAAGCAAGATTGGGGGGCTGATTTGTAGGTTGCCCCCCAACGGCAAAAAAATCTCCCCCCTAACGGCAAAAAATATTTTGCCGCGGCAAAAAAAAAATTGCCGCGGCAAAAAAAAATTGCCGTAAGCAAGACGCTTCTTGCCGCAATTGTATGTGAACCTATCGTATGCCTATACAGACGGCAGTTGCCACCGCTGCAATAGACCGACCGTCTTATATACCCTCTCTAGGTGCTTGGCGGTGGTATTGCAATCGGCGATCTGAACAAAATTGAGAGTAGGCGTCAAATTATAGATGAACATCAAAAGTGCACATCATGTGTTCATACAACTCGTGGTTGTTTGCTTCGTCGTATGGCTATGGATCGGACATACCAGCGAGTATTTATTGATATATAGATAGTACAAATAAACTTAATATGCACTATCAAAACCTTGTATTAATGTTAGCTATGATGATGTTACTGCTTGGTTTTATCTATCATGCGTTGAATCTAGTTTGGATATTATATACGGTTGAAAATACAAAATAGATATACCAAACATTGCAATAAACCATAAGTATATACATCTATCCGTCGTACGAGTTCGTAGGACGCTATTATTGATGCCCTATTGCTACGGCAAAAGCACGGCAAATTTGCTACGGCAAATAATAAAAATATTTGGGGGGATGATTTTTGCCGTTGGGGGGCGTTACCCCTCTGCCCCCAATTCTCGCTTCTTCCAGTAGCATTTAGCATCCCACCTCCAAAAAATTGAAAGATATTGTACCTGACATTTTATCACCCACCAAACGGAAACAAAGATGGGACAATCCTATTAGTGCCGCTGCTCCGGCTCTCTCCTCCTCCATCCTCTATGCAAAGAGCTATCAATATAAACCAATGTAATCTCTTCTACACCTCAGCACAGGAACTATCAGATAATAGTCAATCTACTTTGAGCGATGGAGGAATCTCCTACTCAAGAAACATCCACAACGATGGAGCTAAGTCTCCAACTCGATACTGAAGGACGTACTACATACGACCCTCAAACAATATCTACTGCAATTGATGATGATGAAGATGAGCAGAAGAAACCTGCCGCTAAACAACCTGATGATGTTAATATAGAACCTAATGCAAAAAGACTCAAGACATCAGATGATAATGAAGTGTCGCCGTCACCAATTGCAACATTGGATTATTCATCTAAAACTATAAACCAATTTATCAAACATAGCACCAATACAACAACAAGAAGATGCGATGAATGATTTACTATTTGATTGTGAAATTGCCGATAGTGGATTATTACCCCGAACATTTTGGATATCAGCTAATGATACTACGGAGAGATGTTATTTGGAAAAGCTTGCGTTGGAGATATTTCAACATCATGTGCCTGATGGATATGTGTATGATAAAAGTACATCAGGTGCCGAGTGGTGGGTACAATTGGTAAGTCCCTTATGATGCTCTTGTGATGTCAGGTTTGCTAATAATTATCTGATGTTGTGCCTAACAATCAAATGCAGCGACCGTCTCCTCCTGCTGGCAGATATTCAATGCATTGCAATAATGATAATGACAAAGATGATGATGTAGCGCAAGGTGGTATAAACTTTCACTGGGACAAAGATGAAGATTTACGAATAATGGTTGGTGGTACAATGTATATCCATCCTCACATATCAACAGTTACATATCTTACTGATATTGGTGCACCGACAATGGTAGTGTCTAAACGAGTACATCCCATGACTGGCGAGTATATACATGAAACCAATACTCCTGTTGAAGGATATGTGTCATGGCCAAAGAGGGGTAAACATCTATCATTTGACGGACGCTACTTACACGCAGCTCCATCTGACTTGATGCAAGATGGTTTGTTTGATGAGCAATGTCAATTCGATACAACAAGTGATATGGATACAAAGGCAAAGAGGATTTTGACTAGACAACACCGGCGAGTGACGTTTCTTGTAAATATATGGCTAAACCACAAGCCATTCAATGTGAATCCCTTCCCAGAAACAATGATTGGGAATTTAAGCAAAGTCGATCTGTTTGGTAGTGATATGAAACTGTTTAACAACACTGTCGAACAACAAAAGGATGGGGAAATGAGTCATACAACAACAAAGGTTTCAGTTAAAGATGGGATAGCAACATTAGATGGTAGAAAAGTCGAATTGATTAAGAAGACATGGTCAATGGGACAAAAGGATGATACTATTGATGTGCAAATGCCAGTGGATACAATTCGAGAACAACAGACCAATGGATCAGATATAGCAATATCATGGAATGATAGAGAAATTAATCTCTCCGGTACTAGTGCTTAACTTTAGTTTGATATCTACCAGACAACACATTTATACGAAAGGAGAGACATATCCTAGACTTCTCTATCAATCTCCCTCTGTTTGGCCTTGCTAATTTTGAAACCTAATCTTGGAGGCGAGTGTTTACTACCAACTACCCAATCAACCTCCTCGATTCCATACCTCTGCCAATCCTGAAATATCTCTTTAACACGATTCTTTTCATTACAGTAATGTGTCAACAACAACATGATAGTAATTTGCATTGGTATGTATGTGACGATTGGTACTATTGCTGCTGTAACATACCACTCTGTATTTTTGAGTAAAAGGACTCTCGAAAGCTGAGGCGCAATTACCGAAAGCAATATGGAGAGAACCACAGCAATTGCATTAAACGCGTCCTTCCTTTACCTATCTTTTCATTGAATATCTCAAACTTGGCCTCCACTTCATGTCTTGGAACTAAACCTTTTCGTTGATAGACATCTTGTATCAAACGTTCATCATCAATGTTCTCTGTTGTCGGCAGCTCCAGAGAACATTTAACGTCCAAAGATGACAAGACACAACAAATGTATTCATTTATACTCGATTAGAACTAATTTCTGAATCCACGAAACTTAGGTGGTGGCTTCTTCTTCGTTTCATTCTTCTGTCTTTCGTATTCTGTAGCTAGCTCTTCTCTCACTTTCTTCCTTCCATCCTCTGCAGCTTGTACTTTGGAAGTCTTTATTTGTTTCCCCTGATGTTCTGCTGGTAGTTTCCAAACAAGCTTACCACCAGGATTGCTATTGGTGGTATTTCTAAGTTGGTTGCACGTCTTACACATCATGGCAATAGTATCAAGGTATCCTTGTTTCTTCTCCCCACAACAACACTCCCACTCATATTCAGTCATATCCTTACCAGCTGCTATTCTTTTCAACTTAACAATCCTACTACCTAAGTCCTTATTGGTGAGATTATTGATACCGCCCTTGACAGATCCTTCAAACAGACTAGCAAGCTTTGTATTGATGGATCGAAGTAACTCAATAGCATCTGATCTACTCATGCCAGACTTGATACATTCATGAATAAACTCTGAGGCTTCAATCCTCATACTGCCTGTAGTTCTACCTCCCTTACTGCAACTTGCACGAATAGCCTCTAAATGCAACTCAAGCTCCTTGGCAGACTTGCCATCGTGTCCAGCAAAACGGTATGCAATACGAGTGATGAGAGGAGTATTGCAAGCATATGAGTAAGCAAGCTTGATTGTTCGACACTGGGCATCTAATCTCTCCGGTGGAAAGATAAATAGATTACCAATCCAACCTGCACAATAACACTCGGGATGAGATAGCTCTCCACAATCAATCATTGTATCGGTCACGGTAGGACCACGGTTGGCAGTAGTAGCGGTGACAAGTAGCTTGTTATCAACGGTACTTGATGCACATACAGTTGGGCATGGCACTCCATCATTCAACAAGTTGAAGTAGCTGACTTTGCAGAGATACAACAATCCACATAGTACATCAAACTCATCTCTTGATATCTCAAGCTCATTCCGAGCAAACTTATCCATATCAGCATCGAATGTATCTTTGTTCTTTGCAACAACTGGATAGAAGTCGTGTACTGCAATCTTCTTCTCCATCTCATCCATCTCTTCCTTTGTGAGGTATCTTCCACACGCCTCATTGTTCAATGAACTTGGGAAGGATCTTTTGATGGTTATGATGCATCCATTTGTAGGATCAATCTTATTAGTTCCTTTTTTCTTCATACTATCTGTAAATATGATGAACGAAGTAGATGATATGGTGAGAATAGGTGATTGCAAAAAGTGTGCATATCATGTGCACAAAATTGAACATATGATGTGCACAAAATGTATATGTACTATGCAAACATGCATACACAAAAGAGTACGCATATATACATATACAATCGATCTACAACTCACCTGGAACGGCCCAGTGTAGTAGAACTAAGAGTTTAGTGGCCAATGTGATATCATCTCCTCTATTGACACGACCTTTGTATGAGGTATCTTCATCCACAATACGCTCCCACTCCTTCTCTATCTTACTAAATCGTCTCTTAAACTCTTTCTTATTGATTCTCTTGTCGTTTTTATCCTTGAGTAGTTGTACCATAGATTGGATGAGTAATCTTGAGCTGTTGTTTGTACCCTTGTGGTCGTGCACTACTTTCATAGCTTGAACATGAACTGTCCACATAATGATAGTTGGCAGCTTTTTTTAATTGTAATCACAATCCAATCATCATTTGACTTAGAAGGAAGACTTGAGAGATTGCCCATATCTTCTATCTAACAACAAATTAACATCACTAATTATCATCGACTAGCCACATCGACATTCGACAGAATCGAGTTGTAGGACAAGGTGAGAGCTCTGACTCCCACCACAAAGTTCCTACTACGCTGCCACGCCAATTTGATGTTGTGGTCCGAGCTACATATCTATATTTCATATCCTATGTACACATTCTTCTTCAACTTCAGTTGTTGCTGGATTATTGTTGGAGTTGGAGATGCTTTCACTTTCATCACCGCCGCAGTCGAATGATGTTGCAAACGAGGATATCGTTGCAACTAATTGATCCATATTAATATTCTATGTGTTGTTTTTGTAGATTTAGATAGTTAATCAGTAATTACTAATCATATTGCAACGAAGTGAAAATGTTGTTTTGGTAACGCGGCTGATAGGGGTCTTAGACAGCATTCGGCGATTTGACGTGAGCGGCTATATTATATTTGTTCAGGATACCACCCTGGGTTCTTAGGACATTTTACAGACTGGAGGCTAGAATCTGTAAATCGTCACGCACTATCTAACCATCTGTACAAACTGACCACTAACAAGTATTTCATTTCAACAACTCAACACAATATCATAAAAAGTTTGCATTCATATTTTCATTAGGTAAGTTGATATGTCGTTGCTGGTTATATGTATTATCTGTGGGAGGGTGTGGGGGCGACGGCGGTTGTATTTGTATGGTTTACTATCCTTGTGTACTTCAACTTCGATTTGATTTTGATGAGTGTAGATGTGGAGATATGTCAGAACGTCGCATACCAGTGCAGTAACTGTGTTCTTTTGCAAGTTGACTGTTCACATCACACGAGTCGGACTCATGCTTAGATGGAAGTAATGTTGCAAGATTTGTTGTTAGGAGTTGCGCCTCGACGATACACTCATGACTCGTGTGATCCATTCGAGATGATAGAATGTTGTGTTGTTATCTAGTGTTTAGTTACTTACATTTACATCTCATAAAACAAAACAATTGCCACCATCCACTATTCAAGTACATATAAGATATTCATTATCATGCTTTTCAAAGCCCTCGCCTTAACAACTCTCTTACGAGCAGCCTCGGCAGCTACCGAATTTTCTGTTGAATGGGGAGATTGGAAGAATTCTGGTGATGGTCAGAGGGCGAAGAATCCTATTCAAACGTGGAAAGATATTGGGGGCAAGGGTGATTGCAAAACTCAATGTGAAGAGTATGCCAAGGAGAACTATTATGAGACAAAATTTCGTTGTTCATATCAAGATGATAAGCCCCACAAGTGTACAATTACTGCTGATGCTAATGACGACTCTGACTGGGCGGACTGGGTTACATACAGCAATTGGAGGATGGTGACAGGCACGCCTAAACCCTCGAACTTGCTAGATGATACTGTCGATTCTGTCATTCTCGGAGTATTCAATGCAGCTGAGGGGGCTCTCAACACTGCTATTGTTACAGTGTTGGAAGACCAACTAGATCCTATGAATGGTGGTTTCAACAAGGACTTTGAGGTTGAATGGGGAGATTGGAAGAATAAAGGTGATGGTCAGAGGGGGAAGAATCCAGTATATACGTGGAAGAATATCGGCGGATCAAACAAGGGTGGTTGCAAAGATCTATGTGCACAATATGCCGAGGATAACAATTATGGAGACAGTTTCATTTGCTCATATCAAGACGATTCGCCCCACAAGTGTACAATTACTGCTAATGGCAAAACTGGTTCAAGTAACTACGAGGACTACAGCAATTGGAGGATGGTGAAAGGCGCCCCTAAGCAGCCTGGTCAGTATGCCTACCCACTCTATGAACAATCTGACAAGATATCATACGCTGGGTTTAAGGTGGAGTACGATGTCAAGGTCACTGAATGTTATCCAAAAAATGGATGGGATGGATCATTTATTCTTGGCCCATATACTAGCATATCATCAGATAGTTTCATTAGCCCAGCTACATTCGTTGGCAGTGTTGGCGTTGTTGGAGATGTATCCATGTCTAAACTCATATGCTCCGCTTCAGTATCAGGAACGGTCCTTGATCCGTTAGGGTTAACCGAGATTGCTTCAGGCAGTGGCGATGGGAGTGTCACTGCCTCGGGAAGTGGTGCTGCAACAGCCATCACGGAATCAAAAGAATGCGTAACTAATGGTAATCAGGGAATCGTACTGTCTCCTGATTCCGCTGACATCAAACTGAAGAAGACAGAGGTGAACAGCTGTAATATTGACCTGAAGATCACTATTACTGGTCTTACTGTCGACGTAGGAGATATTCTATGTGCCGCGCTTTATACGAATGCATTTGACCTATTGGATATCATCGTGGGCATTGGTTTAGATGTAGCCCAAGATGAGATCGAAGATGTGCTTGTAGACGTCAATACTGGCTGTATCCCTGTATCCTTATCCAATGAAGTGAGTACATATGATATGTTTGTATTCTTTGACACACGGAATGACTCTGTTCAATTTGATTTTGATCTATACATATCTCAAATAGCCCACTGGCAACAACCAAGGCAAACCGAAAGGACCTACAACTATTGACATGATGCCCACGTATCAACCAGTAAGTCTGGCTCCTACTCCAATGAAAGCCAAATCATCTAAGAAGAAAAGGGCCAAGGCTAAGGGCAAGGAGGAGGAGCTATTCGATTGATTGGTTCAATTTTCAAGGGGAAGATTGTAAGTTATTATCAGGGTAATGTTGAGTGGTTGACATGAGAGCATGTTACTGAGTTAGCAATTTGTAAAGGAAGGAATCTTCGGAGTGGGTTGATAAAAGGAGATAGTGTATTGAATATTAAGATCTAAGTGCTGTGTTGATGTTATCTAGTACAATATTAACTTCACTCATTCGACTAGCCAAATCGACACTACCACTCTCGAGTCGATCTCTCGGTCTCCGTGGCAGAGACGGTTGAATGGGGGCTATTGATATTGGTATACACTGGAACATGTACACGATCATCAGTTAACTTACAACAACAATGCACAAATGATTAAATGATCATATCATATGATATAACTTTCTACTCTGATATGGATGGCTCGAGTACATCAGCTACACGAGTATTCACATCTGATAGTTGCTTACGAGCATCTTCTGGCAATACTGGCGAGTTCATGGCTCTATATGCTGCTCTCCTGAATAGACCCGCTCCGATTCTTCTTCCCAAGCTTGGTACATTTGACAGTTGCTCGACGACAAAGTCTCTAGTTTCTACATCTGATACAATACTTTGCAAACTATCTGGAATCTCAGGCGTCGAGGGGATGATACTAGCTCCATCTGACAAGTTATCAGCTAGAGCATTACGAAGAGATGTTCCTTCAAACCTAGACCCAAGTACCTCTCCTAACTCGCTTGCGGTTGCTAATATCTTCTCATCCTCGCTGGATAAACTTAAGAGCTCATCAATAAGTTCAATCTGCCTTGGAGCAATTGAACTCACACCCTTTGCAAGTGCACTCTCGACAAGAGCCTGACGGAGTAGAGAACGTGTGGTTGCGTCTCCCAACTTGGCTGTCTCTTCTACTAGGATTTGCTGTAGTGTACTTCCATCCTTATCTAACAGAATCTTGGCAAACTCTTTGGCGGCCTCACTCCTTCCCTCGCCGTCTCTATCGACAGTGGCTGTAGCCGCAGTATATGATGAGAAGTTATCAGTCATTTCCAGTAGCTTCTTGGGTGATAAGCCCTTGTCATTTACATCACTGCCGTCAACGCCTGCTTTGACAGCAGCAAGCCCTAGCGACATATCATGCACTGGTTCGATCTCAGCATCAGCTGACAAGCCAAGCATCTGGCGAAGAGCAGCCTTTGCCCTTGGACTCTTGTCGGTGAACAAACGACGAGCCAGATAAGGATAGCATTCTTGAATAATGGCATAATTTTCATCAATACTCAAGCCGATACCCTCAAGCGTACTAAAGGCACGAGCAACATACAGCACATATGGAGGTAGTGCAAAGAGCTCTCTATTCCTCTTACTCATTTCTTCCATGACGTTGGTAACTCCTTTCACATCCACACCTTCAGATGCAAGCTGCTCCTCCATTTGAACCAACATGTCAGCCCTGGCTGCATCTCGAAGCTCAGTATCTGATAAGTCAGCACCATAACGTTCTTGGAACTCAGCCTTGACTCTCTCTTGTATGGCCTTGGGCCCACCTCCTTGTGATAACTGACGGAAAGTGAAACTAATGCCTTCAGTGATACCACTGCTCTGCAGTCTTTCCAAGCTAACATCCTCTGGAGAGAATCCAAGGTTAATGAAATCTTGTGGTATCTCGTCATAGTTTTCGGAGTTGATATGTGCAATAAACTCAAGCAAGGCGTACTGGAGGTCGTCGGGTACTTCTAATGTCATTCCCCAATCTAAGATACATAACCGTCCATCGGTTGTTCTTAGAAGATTGCCTGGATGAGGGTCACAGTGCTGTGAAGGGAAGATGGGCGAGCATGTTAGTGTTGAGATATAAAACATATAGAATGTGGACACGACAGCCATACACACTTACCAATACACCAGTATCCAACAACATGGTCAAGTATGCATTAATAGCGACACCACACAATCGGGGCACGTCTTCACTTGCATCTTTGTCTAATCGAGTACCTTCGACCCATTCAGTAGTCAAGACCTTATCCCTAACCAACCCCTCAACTACAGTCGGTGCACAGACAGCATCCAAGCCTCGCTTACGCATAGCAGACTCAAAGTCAATTGTATTCTGAGCTTCTAATCTATAGTCTGTCTCGGCTACGAATCCTCTGCCCCATTCGTCAACAAGTGCAATACCCAAATCAATATCTTCTTGCGATGTCTTTAGTCCATTGACAAGATTTTGCAACTTGGTCTGTATTGGACTTAGGATTCGCAAGACATGCAAATCTAATGCAATCTCTCCCAAGATACCCGGTCTTTGAACTTTTACAGCAACATCCTTCCCATTCTCGGCCAGTTTACCACGATATACTTGTCCAATACTTGCCGAAGCAACTGGTGTTTCAGATAGCTCACTAAAGATTTGATTCAAGTTTGTTACACCTAGTTCTCTCTTTAATACTGTACGAGCTTCTTCTGAATTAAATGGTGGTCTGTGTATAAGAAGAGGCAAGGAAAAAGTGAGAGTCTTACCACATTTGCATATACATATATATGAATCAAACTAAAACTTACACTGCATCTTGCAACTGACGTAATTCCAATGCATACAATTCAGGGATCAAATCAGTACGAATCGAAACAGCCTGTCCTAACTTGATGAAAGTAGGACCAAGTTGTTCACACAATACTAACGCTTCCTTAGCTCTTCGTGGTTCATTATTACGCAATGCAGTATACTCCTCATCTTTAAATAACTTACCCAATATCAACCAATCGAATAAGATACCAGTATTAAAACCAAATGTTAATGTTGATAATCGTAATATACGTTTTATTACCATACCTGGACGTTTGGAATAGAATTCAGATGCCAATTCTGGTGAGTATGTGTTGGTGCCTGGTTCGAACGGTGCCTCACTGTAGTCATCTGGACTATTGATAAATGCATTAAGTGCTGCTCCCAATGAAAAGATGCCAATTACTGATGTATGCCAGGGAGAGGAAAGTAATGTTGGTAATAACTCATTAGTTATTGCAGTTGTTAGTTGCTCAATTGTTGTGAGATATAAACTGTTAGATAGATCACTTGCAATGGTTGGTCCAAAGGTTTGTATAGTAGTGGATAATGAGTCTATAACTTCTTGTGCATTGTCTATTGACGGAAAGGCATTCAACTTTGTACTAGTACTACGAGTGGTGTGTATTGACTTTGTATAATATGGTGTATGAAATGCATTTGTCGTCGATGAAAGTAGGAGTGCTACAGTGCTTGTGAATTTCATTATTATCAGTATTACTATTCTATTGATACTTATTATGTTCTTCTTCTATTTATGTATTAAGACTACTTTGAATGTTGTGTTGGTCGAGAGCAATGTTGCGTTAGTTGTGTTATTAGTGTGCAATGTTGTCTTTGTGAGTCAGCTAAAATGAACTAAAGTACTATGGTATGGGGTAGGTAGGATACATATCTTTTTTCTCTCCCCATAAAAAAATGACGACGTCATATTCAAGTACCTAGCTCAATAATATAGCGGCATTTGAACAGTAGGGATTATTACCCGTAATATACATCGACTTGGGACCATATTTATTTTATTATTATCTCGTATCGCCGGCAAAAGATATGAAGACATTTGCAAGATCAATCAAATTAGTAATTGCAACACTCCTCTTATTGAGTGCATTGCAAAGCAGTAGCAATAATCATGTTTATACTGCTGCCGCCGCATTATCTGAAGATGTAGCACAATATCAACCATCATCAAATAATAAATTAAGTCAACTATACTCATGGGGATTAGCCAAAGTCGAAACCTTATACGACACTACTCAAATATCAGACTTAATAACAAAATTCTTCAAAAGTGCAAACAAAGTTGTATCAATAATGTTCCATTCCTTTAAAGATATGACATTATCCTATACTGAATTACATACCAAGGAAACACAAAAGTTATCAAAGTTCGATAGTGAATTTAATAATCTGATTAAATTACGCAACAAAATCGATCGTAAATGTTTATACGCATCGAATGTAGATGAACGCTCTATATGTGTTGAGAAGGGTATGGATATACATAATAAGATTAATGATTTGAGAAGTCAACGGTCATTGTCAGAGGAGTCGATTGAACGATATGGTAACATGATTGATTGGTGTAAAGGTTATGGTAATTGGTTTTGTTAACAAGTTTTGTTGGAGAGTATAAAGAGATTCTTTATAAATGATCTTTTTCAACAAGTTAACAGAAGAGTAGAATGATGAGAAAAGAAAGATTGAAACCTATGATATGGTAACATTTTCTTAAGAATTGTAAAATACCGGCAGCATAGAGAGAAGGGATATAGTAAAGGCAGATTTATGAAGGATTGTAAAGTTTATGTTGGAAAACAAAAGAGAAATGTCATAAATGTTAAGTTTGTTAATTGTATTTGTGTTGAACAGAGATGGAGAAGAAAGTATTGATAAAGAGAAAAAATATATATTAAGTTATGCTAAGCAAGAAAATTGTTTAATTTCCATAACTAAATCCACTAGGCAAATAAATATACAATAAACCCAAAAAATAAGTCACCAAACCGGACAACATGGGGCTGTAAGAGTATGGCAGAGGGACTTACAATCATGCTGGGAGTGTTCATCACTTAGTAATACACATATACAATGCCAAACAACCACTACTGTGGCAAGCCTACATCTCTGAGGTGCCACTTGATGGCCAAATGTGGTCTGAGAGTGGGCAAAAAATCGAGATCTG